>Ga0075120_10000305_pt1 | contig 40843 bp, 44 predicted proteins | sample AntAceMetag02UKL_FD_69792 | JGI IMG/M metagenome (GOLD analysis project Ga0075120, IMG submission 69792) | Saline lake microbial communities from Ace Lake, Antarctica - Antarctic Ace Lake Metagenome 02UKL | ecosystem: Environmental > Aquatic > Non-marine Saline and Alkaline > Saline | place...
GTGCTGCTTTGAGCAGAATACGGGCACGAAATTCCGGCTCAGTCCAACGCCAGTAGTTCTCAAAAACATCATAAGCGCTGTTGACGGCTTTGTCAGCGATCTCTTTGGTCGCTTTCCCTACAGTCCCGACAACTGTGTCCGGATCGGCTGGATCGATTGACTTGATAACGTTTTCAGTTTTAATCCGCTCCCCGTCGATCAGCAAATCCCAGTGCTTTCCGAATTCGGATTTGACTTTCGCCAACGCTTCCTCAAATGCAGCCTTGTTCTTTTCATCAGTAAAATCTGTAAATGCTTCGTTTTTAAATGGCATCAATGACATATCTGTTTCCTCTCTATAATCTTTATAAAAAAATTCCTTGAATTGTGCAAAACCTGTACTTGAATCCATACAGGAAATGCAATATAGAGTTGTAAATCAATTAGATCAATTAGCTGTACTCCAGCCGTCTCATGAGACTTTAAACGTATTATTAAGAGATTTTTATTTTTCACCTTGACTTGTGTACATATGTTCACTATAATAATTGTCATATCAATAAGCTATCTTTTATTAAATTATAAATTTTATTTACTTTGATTCACTTTATTAGTATAGTATTTGAATATTATTCTAGAATTCAAATACCAAGACAAGTCATGATATTCAGTTGGGGGTAAAATGTCTCAACCAAAATCAGTTACATGGAAACTTGATCCTCATACAAAGGCCAAACATGAAATATTACAAAGATATTTAGGGGCATGGTACCCAATATTATGCAATACAAATGAAAGAGTAATTTTTATTGATGGATTTTCTGGACCAGGAATCTATAGCGGAGGAGAACCTGGATCACCAATAATAGCCTTAAGAGCAGCAATAGAACATCTCGCAAATTTGCAGAACGAACTTATATTCAGATTCTACGATGATATTTTAGAAAGAGTTAAATGTCTGGAGGAAGAAATTTCTAAACTTGAAATCCCTCCAAATTATAATGTAGTAGCAGAGCATGGTAAATTTAGTGATAAGATATTAAAACCATTAGAATATTTAGAATCGCAAGTAAATAAACCTATTCCTACTTTTGTCTTTATTGATCCGTTTGGATTTAAAGATGTTAGATTTGATATAATAAGACGATTGTTGAATCTGCAAAAGTGTGAAGTTCTGATCAATTTCAATATTAGCGGAATGAGACGAAACATAGACCATGATGATCCTAAAACTAAAGAGCATGTTCACAATTACTTTGATGACAATGATATATTTGAGGTAATTGATAAATACGGTTACAAAGAAAATATATTAAGAACATTTTATCAGAAAAAATTGGAGGATGAAGCTCAATTTGTAAGATACTTTGGGATGGAGAATAGAACAGGTATAACAGTTTACTATCTGTTTTTTGCATCAAATAATTCTTTAGGTCATAAAAAAATGAAAGAAGCAATGTGGCGTTCTGATCCAACGGGAGAATATAGATTTTCAGATAGAACTGATGAAAATCAAACAATTATGCTTATAGAAGAAACAGTTACATCCAATTTATCAACAATCCTACTAAACGAATTCAAAAGTTTTGGTTATATTGATTCAGAAGAAATTACAAAATACGTTGACGATAAGACGCCTTTTCTTGAGAAGCATAAGAATATTACCTTAAGAGAAATGGAGAATGAAGTCAGAATTGTTGTTCTTCCAGAAAATCAGTTAACTGGGAAGAAAAGACGTAAAAATTCTTATCCTAGTGGAACTATGATTAAATTCATAAATAACATTTTATAAGGATTGTAGAGTGGGCTTAAAATCTTCAATCGAATGGACAGAATCAACTTGGAATCCAATTACTGGATGTACCAAGATCAGTCCGGGTTGTAAACATTGTTATGCCGAGAGGATGGCGAAACGATTGCAGGCTATGGGTCAATCAAATTACAGAAATGGATTTGCTGTTCAAACCCACGAACATGTTCTTAATTATCCTCTGAAATGGAAAAAACCACAGACGATTTTTGTTAATTCTATGAGCGACTTGTTTCATGAAGAAGTTTCTGATGAATTCATATTTGAAATATTTGACGTCATGAAGAAAGCGCACTGGCATCGATTCCAGATATTGACAAAACGCTCTGAACGGCTGCTTAAGATGAACCCAGTGATTGAGTGGTCAGAAAATATTTGGATGGGGGTAAGTGTAGAAAATCAAAAATATACATCTCGAATCGACCATCTCAGACAAACGGACGTGAGTATAAAATTCCTTTCAATCGAACCTCTGATCGGGGCGATTGACGAACTTGACCTGGAAGGAATCGACTGGGTTATTGTTGGAGGTGAATCGGGACCGAAGGCAAGGATCATTAAGAAAGAATGGGTTACAAAAATCAGGGATATCTGCCTGGAAAAACAGGTTCCATTCTTTTTTAAACAGTGGGGTGGAGTGAACAAGAAGAAAGCAGGACGTTTGTTGGACGGTAAACTCTGGGAACAGATGCCTGAAATTCCGCAGCAATCATTTCATTTGGCGTCGTAAAACCTGAAGGTGATTCCGAGTTTTTGATGTCTGAAACCTGCGGGGAGGGGGGCGAATCTGGCACGGACTATTGCGCTCCTGGCGGCGAGATCGAGGCTGGGGATGCTGCTGGATTTCATCAGGATAAGCTCTGTTGATTTACCTCGTTTTTCGATCAGGAAGTGATACTCCGCCATAGCGCCGGTTCCTCTTCCACGGAAATTGAAACGCCTCTGTACTTCCGCCTCTACCCGCGATAAGTAGGCAACGCCACCGGGGAAGTCGGCATCACTCTTTATCCCCCAGCCGGGACCTTCCGGACCGGGTTTGACTCCCACGCCTTCTCCGGCACTTTCTTCGACTTCTGCGATAATTTCTTCTTCAACAGGGCTTTCCTCGGCTAAGATTTCTGACGGTTTCTCAATCTCAGCGACATGAGTCCCGGTGGGAGGTTTTGCTTCAATCTTCGGTTTTTTATCGGGGACTTTTACGTTGTCAGATGGAGCAGTTGTCGGTTTTATCCAGCCCGGCACGTTCTCGCCACCTCCGCTCAACCTGATGAGTGTTACCTCACGTACTTCAGGCGGTCTTTTCGGTACGGCGGAACCAAAGCCGAAAAAAGCGATAGCGGCAATATGCGCGGCAATAGCGACCATGAAACTGCTTCGCCAGCTTGAAGGTAAAGTATCACCGAATTGGATCACTTTTTCTTCTCCGACTTCACAGGATCATTGAAATATTCTCTTTCGCCTTTTGTCAGCATTCCAAGATTTTCCACGCCCGCAACTCGCAGCTCATCGAGGACGAAGATGATATCGCCATAGGGTACGCTTTCATCTGCTGCAAGGAACACCGGGCGTTTTTCATTCTCGCCTTTTTCCGCCCAAATCGCACGAAACCGGGATGGAAAAGCCTCGACACTGACCCGTTCATCATCAATCCAGACCGTCCTGTCCGTCAGCACTTTTACCGTAATCCCCTGGGAAGGATCGGCAACAGCGGTTTTCGCCTGGGGAAGTCCCATTTCAAGCGCTGTCTTAATAACCGGGGCGGTAATCATAAAGATGACGAGCAGGACAAGGAAAACATCGACCAGCGGGGTAACGTTGATATCGGCTAACGCTTCAAATTCCTCGGTTTCCTGGTGACGGTATGCTCTTTTCATTCCGCTCCCTCTTCATCAGAGGTCGTATCCGGGTTTTCATTATCTTCGGACAACGCAAGCACATACCGCCTGCAGAACTCCGTATTACGCCTGATCAATCTTCGCTGCGCTGCCAGGAATGCGTTATAAGCTACCGTTGCCGGTATGGCGGCGAACAGACCAGCGGCGGTTGCGATCAATGCCTCAGCGATACCTGGACCGACTATTTCAAGTGCCGGCTGTCCCTGGAGATCGCCTAATTTGAGGAAAGCGATCATCACACCCCAGACAGTGCCCAGGAGACCGATAAAAGGGCTGGCGCTGGCTACTATGGCAAGTACCGGCAGACCTCTTTCACCTGATTCACGCAGGTTGTCCCTCTCAAGATCAAATGCCTCGTACCACTCCTCCGATCCTTTCACGTTCAATTTATCAACAGTGTCGGATGCAGCAACAAATACCCTGGCTACTGGGGACTTAACAACCGTTGAGGAGAAATCGTATATCTTTTCCCACTGCCAGGCGCCGCCAAGAATGCTTGTAAGTTTCCTGTCAGATTTTATCGCCGACCTGAAATACCGCCACCGTTCAATTATTACCGCCCAACTCAAAACCGACAACCCAAGTAAAAGAAACAATATCAATTGGTTAAGCAGTGATGCTTCCTGAAAAATAGACCAGAGACTCATGTTTTAGATCTTTCTTCTGTTTGTAAATTGTAAAAGCCAAAATATAATGCATGGTCTTACAAAAAAGAACTAAAGAATCAGAATAGTCTAATGTGGTAAATGGTATATTTGAAAAATCCTTAAATGAATGATCAACTCTGGTATATTTCACTAACGTTATTTTCTCAGTTTGCGAAATGCAGTAATAATAAGTAATTTAACATTATTTAAACTGTTTGATAGATTATCCAATGTGTCATTCCTGCGAAGGCAGGAATCCATTGTGTTAATAATATCAAGTAGTTACTGGATTCCTGCCTTCGCAGGAATGACACCAGTTTGAATTGTTACCAGTATCATCTCAAATCAGGTAATATATGTCTGATCAACAATTTACACGCAGGAAATTTCTCAATACTTTAGCAAAGAGCGGAGTCGTTCTTGGGACCGGAGCTGTTGCTTTTGCCGGGGCTACCTGGCTGCCCAGGCTTATTGGCAGAGCCGGTAAGGAATCACTGGCTGCCGACCGTTTGAGTGAACTTGCCCGGAATGCTCCCCGTGCCCGGTTCTGGATATCTACAGCTACGCCTGAAGTAAATTGCTCTGATTGCCATCAACCGAATTTATCCGATTGTCATCTGCCGGAATTATCACCGGACGAAAAAAGTCATGATCATGGCATCGTGATAATCAAATGCGGGCTCTGCGCCCAGGCATGTTTTATCAGGGAAGGCACTCGTGGAGTTTGCAGAACACGGATGAATGTTGACGGCGAACTGCGCAGCCTGGTATATGGCAGACCGGTTTCCATTCATGTCGATCCTATCGAAAAGAAACCACTTTTTCATTTTCTGCCCGGCAAAACCGCATTCTCCCTTGCCACGGCAGGATGTCCGCTTCATTGTAAATTCTGCCAGAACTGGGAACTGTCCCAAATGAGCCCGGAAGATCATGATACACAATATATTGCGCCGGAAACAATCGCAAACTCTGCCGTTTTCAACCAGGCTCCCGTAATTGCTTTCACCTACAACGAACCGACAGTCTTTACAGAATACCTGATTGATATCGCACGGTCTGCAAAAAAGCAAAACATTCGCAGCGTATTGATCAGTTGCGGATTTATGACTGAGGAACCGCTCACCGAGATGTGCGAAGTCCTTGATGCTATCAAGATCGACCTGAAGGGATTCAGCGAGGATTTTTACCAGAAGGTATGCAGCGCCAGGTTGAAACCTGTATTGAGAAGCATAAAACAAATTGCAAAAAGCGGGACTCATCTTGAAATAGTAAACCTCGTAGTGCCGACACTTAACGATTCGGAACCGATGCTCCGTGAACTGGCGAAATGGGTTGTAAATGAGATAGGTCCCGATGTCCCCGTGCATTACACCCGATTCCACCCGGATTATCAACTGCTCAACCTCGCACCGACACCCATAGCAACCCTTGAAAGAGCGCGAGATATCGCGATGGATGAGGGTATGCATTACGCATTCGTTGGCAACGTACCCGGTCATCCCGGCAACAGCACCTACTGCCCGAATTGTGGCAAAGCGGTTATAGAAAGGTCTGGCTTTTTCATCAGGGGAATGCATTTACAGGATGGAAAATGCGCATTTTGCGATGAACCGGTTGCGGGAGTCTGGAGTTGAAAGATTTTATAACCGCAGAGAACACAGGGCATGCGCAAAGTTCACAAAGTCCCTCTTTGTGTTTCTGGTGAATTCTTTGCGTACTTTGTGGTTTTCTTTTTATTGACTGTTGCTTCAGACACTACTTCGTTTTACCTTTACTCCTGCCTTTTAAACCCGTACGGTGAGCCGGGGAAAGGTTGAGGAATCTTACGACTTTTTGATTTATATCAGATTTTGGATTCCTCTATACACGCAGCTTCATACGCTTGTTAATAATACGCTTTGCTCACCGGCAGGGCGTTTTTTTTTGATGAAAATAACTTCATTGGAAACTCACATGGAGAAAATCAAATCACGCATTATGAAGAAGGCGGACATCCGCCGCACCATAGCGCGTCTTGCCTACGAGATCGTCGAAAGGAATCATGGAATTGAGAAGCTTTGTGTACTTGGGATCAGGACGCGGGGTGTGTATGTAGCGCGCCGCATCGCCCAGGTAATCAAGGATATTGAGGGTGTCGAGATACCTGTCGGAGTCCTTGATATCACGCTTTACCGTGATGATTACCGCATGAAGAAAGACGGTCCCGGAGTCCAGGTTACCGATATTCCATTTGATCTTGATGGTAAAACCATTGTCCTCGCTGACGATGTCCTTTATACAGGCAGAACGATACGCGCCGCACTTGACGCCCTGATGGATTTCGGCAGACCGGGGAGGATACAGTTAGCGGTACTGGTTGATCGAGGGCATCGGGAATTGCCGATTAAGGCGGACTTTGTTGGTAAAAATATCCCAACTGCCCCGGGTCAGAATGTGAAGGTGTTCTTGAACGAGCTAGACGATAAAGACGAAGTCTTTTTAGTTGAAGAAATCGCTGAAAGCGGGGAGTGAGAATGGCTTTGCAATCTAACCACCTGCTCGGTCTTGAAGGTACACCGCGTGAAGATATCCAGGCGATTCTTGATTCCGCTATCTCATTTAAAGAAATCCTTGAGCGTCCGATTCCCAAAGTACCCACACTGCGCCATGTCACTGTTGTCAACGCTTTTTTTGAAAATTCCACCAGGACCCGTATCAGTTTCGAGCTTGCTCAAAAACGACTTTCGGCAGACGTTGTTAATTTCTCAGCCTCAACCTCATCAGTGTCAAAAGGTGAAACCCTGATCGACACTATCAGGAACCTTGAGGCTATGAAGATAGACGTTGTAGTCATGAGACATCCCATGCCCGGCGCACCGGTGATACTGACCAAGTACTGTTCTTCCAAGGTTATCAATGCAGGCGACGGACCTCATGAACACCCAACTCAAGCTCTGCTTGATATGATGACGTTGAGGGAAGCTTTCGGAAGTTTTGAGAATCTGAATGTTACATTGATAGGGGATATCGCACACAGTAGAGTTGCGCTATCCAATATTTACGGTCTGTTGACTATGGGCGCAAATGTAGCTGTCTGCGGTCCGCCTACTTTGATTCCACGAAATATCGAAAGCCTGGGAGTGAAGGTTTACCACGATGCTGATGAAGCTTTAGCCCATTCAGACTGCATTAATGTATTAAGAATCCAGTTGGAAAGGCAGAAATCCGGTCTGTTCCCATCTATTCGCGAATATCATTCATTTTTCGGGATAACAAGGAGCCGGTTGTTGAAAGCATCAAAGGACCTGGTTATTCTTCATCCGGGGCCAATGAACAGGGGAGTTGAGATCGATTCGGATGTAGCTGATGGTCCACAGAGTGTAATTTTGCAGCAGGTGACAAACGGCGTGGCAATACGAATGGCTGTATTGTTCCTGATTGCAGGAGGAGAGAGAGAAGATGAGCTGGTCAACTGATAAAGCCGCAGACATAATGAGCCAACGAGGCTGGCATGTGGCAAAAACTTCGAAAGTAATTTTGCGTGATGCAAGGCTGATAGATCCGTCGGCAGGTCTCGATGAAATCGCCGACCTGTTGATAGAACGCGGGAAAATAGAACAAATTGGCAAAATAAAAGAAGATAATTCCAAAGATTTCAAGGTACTTGAGCTAAATGGCAAAATTGTAGCCCCGGGATTTTTCGACATGCATGTCCATCTCAGGGAACCGGGTCGCGAAGACAAAGAGACGATTTTGACCGGAACAATGGCTGCAGCAGCAGGAGGATTTACCGGGGTTGCCTGTATGCCAAATACAGATCCTCCATTGGACAATGTGGGTGTGGTACGCTGGGTTTATGAAATGGCTTCCGGCGCTCCAGTGGCTGTGCATCCAATAGCCGCCATCACCAAACAACGCAAAGGTAATGAAATTACTGAAATCAGTGAATTATACCAATCAGGAGTTCGTGCCCTTTCAAACGATGGTGACTCAGTAATGAACTCGGAAGTTATGAGACGTGCTTTAGAGTACTCATCCATGCATGATATGGTCATAATGACGCATAGCGAAGATGATGACCTGGCTGGAAATGGTGTTATGCGCGAGGGCGAAGTAAGTACCCGCCTTGGGCTTACTCCCTGGCCCTCACTGGCAGAATCGATTCATGTCGCACGCGATACACTCCTGGCAAAGTTTACCGGGGGACGCATTCATGTTTCTCACATTTCAAGTCTTGATTCTATCGAAGCGGTACGCCAGGGAAAAGCTCAGAATGTGAATGTTACTTCTGAAGCGACACCACATCATTTTTCACTAACCGATGAAGCATGTACCGGGTATGATACGAACTTCAAGATGAACCCGCCATTAGGAACACCAGAGGATCGGGATGCAGTAATTGAAGGATTGAAAGATGGCACGATTGACACTATCGCTACCGATCACGCTCCCCATACCACTGAGGAAAAATTGGTGGAGTTCGATAGGGCGCCTTTCGGGGTAGTCGGACTTGAGACTGCTATCGGTGTTGCAGCGAAAAAACTGGTTAATCCAGGTCATCTTGAATGGAAAGATATTGTTGAAAAAATGTCGATTAATCCACGTAAAATCATGCGCTTGCCGGTTGTGACGATTAAAGAAGGAGCTGTTGCTGATTTGACACTGATCGATCCGGAATGTACATGGACGGTCGATCCTGCTGATTTCTTCACCAAGGGTCGCAATACTCCATTCACCGGTTGGGATTTACCTGCGCGGCCAATAGGAATACTGAGTAGAGGCTGGATCCTGATATCACCTGCTGCTGAAAATGTTGTAGGATAGGATTTGATTTCATTTTGATTTGTTTCTATTGCGAATATTGAACTTATTGTGAATATCTGGTTGGTAGAAAGAGAATGAGAATAATTAAAGTATTAATCAAGCTATACTTTATCTTGATTATCATCCTGACTCTTGCCGGATGCAAGAAAAATAATGAAAATGAAATCGATAAACCCAAACAATCAACAGAAGATTCTGCTTCTGAAACATTAACAACATTGGAATTAATCCCGGTTACCTCTGATGAATTATTTACTATTATTACTCAAACAAATTCTAAAGCGGTAATACTAAACATCTGGGCAACCTGGTGCCAGCCATGCAGGGAGGAATTCCCTGACTTGCTTCAAGTTTATGATAAATATAAAGATCAGGGATTAAATCTGCTATTAGTTTCAGCAGATTTTCAGTCCAATAAGGCTGAGGCAATGGAGTTTTTGTCGTCTCAGGGTGTTACCTTCCAAAGTTACCTGAAGAACGAAAATGACCAGAAATTCATTGATGCTTTACATCCCTCATGGTCAGGTGCTCTTCCAGCGACTTTTACTTTCGATTCAGAGGGGAAACTTATTAATTTCCATGAAGGAAAAACATCCAAAGAAAAGTTCGAGCAGATGGTAAGGGAAGCTTTGAGTTATAATTAAGCTTTTATATTATTTACAGGAGATTAGTTTACATGTTACGAAATATTTTTTGCTACAGCCTGATTTTAGCAGTCAGTATATCATTCAGCGGTTGTGGGAAAGCGGAAAAAAAGCCTGAAATATCTGAGAAGAAAAAGGAAGAATACACGCTAGAGAATAAATTATTGCTGGGTAGTTTTATCCCGTTCTCAGATGTTAAAATGAAAAACGTTGACAATTCATGGGTCTCCATCGATGATATCAGGGGTAAAAAAGGTACCCTGGTAATGATTACCTGCAACCATTGTCCTTATGTCAAAGCATGGAATGAGAGAATGGTGGATATTGGGAATACCTATTCCAAAAAGGATATCGGTGTGATTTTCATTAATTCGAATGATCCTGAAAAATATGAAGCGGATAATTTTGAGGGTAATATCCTCGCGGCAAAAACATTGAAGTTTGAATTTCCTTATGTGGTCGATGCTACCTCAGAGATCGCACTTTCCTTCCGTGGTTCCTCAACACCTGAAGCTTTTCTCTTCGACTCTAACGGAAAACTTGTATATCACGGAGCTGTTGACGATAACTCTGAAGATGCTTCAAAAGTCACGGAGAACTATCTAAGGGATGCATTGGAAGCAGTATTAAATGGCGAGGAGATTAAAAACAAAGAGACAAAAGCCATCGGTTGCAGCATCAAGATTCGTACTTGACGAAAACATATAATTCTTTGAATATAGCCTGATCATTGATTTATAATGATGTATGCCTTTAGAAATTGAGTCTGCCTTGCTTTTTACGTGAGGCAGTTTTAATTAAAGATTGACAAGACCGCTATATAAATCTACCCTGCGTCCCTCGAGCAGGTGATTGTGTTCTGTCAGAAATTTGTCGTCAGCTCTCGATAAATCCACCTCGATTATGGCGAGATGTTCTTCATCATCAGGTGCCTGGGCAAGTATGTTGCCTTTCGGATCGAGAACCTGGCTCGCTCCGGTAAAAGTAAGACTTCTTCCCGCACGATCTTCTGTACCAATCCTGTTTGCAGTAATAGTAAATACTCCATTCTCAACGCTTCGGGCAAACATAGCTTTCTGGCAGAACTGGAGAACGAGGTTTGATGGATGTGCAATAATCTGTGCTCCGGCAAGTGTAAGAAGACGAGCAATTTCAGGATAAACCCAGTCGAAACAGATCATCAACCCGATTTTCCCTGCCGGAGTAGAAATAACCGGAGGTGGTGCATCACCGGCATCGAAGATAAGAGTTTCCCTGGAAAAGAGGTGTGTTTTCCTATAATTGTATTTTTTACCGTCAGGAGTAACAAGCATACATGAATTATACACTTTTTCGCCGGAAACTTCAGGGTATCCAATGATAAGTGAAATACTATATTCTTCTGCCAGTTCAATCAACGCCAGCGAGGTAGGTCCACCGTCGAATGGTTCGGCAAGAGATATCAATTCCTCCCGATCACGAAAGTCATAGCCACTCACACCAAGTTCAGCAAATACCAGCAAATCGGCGTTTCCACCATCTTTAACCATCTTCTGTACTTTAGCCAGATTCGCTACTCGATTTCCGAATTCAGGGCAGAACTGTGCGTATCCTATTTTTACTCTATTCATGATGATCCCGATTTTCTTTAGTTCAATAATGATTTTGTTTCACGCAAAGTCGCAAAGGAGCAAAGAACTCAAAAAATAATTTCTAATTCATAATTCTTAATTCTTAATTCTTAATTGATTTTCAAATCCGGTTCACACGTCTTGCAGCTTCAGCAATTCTTTCAGGTTTTTCTGCGACAAAGCAGAATCTTGCCCATCCTTCACAATGTTTCCCAAAGGCTTCACCTAATGACATCACCACTCCGGCTTTAAACATGCTTTCCAGCTTATCATCTGCACTTAATCCGTCCCAGCGTTCCCTCAGATCAAGAAATAGATAAAAAGAGCCTTCAGGTCTAAGGTATGGGACATCCAAATTTGCAATTGTTGCAGCCAGACACTCCTGGTATGAATTTCTTAACCTTTTTATAATTTCCTCATGCCGCTCAATTCCACGAATCCACTGTACCTGGGCGAGGCGGTTCGGTTCATAACCTGAACCCACATTCACAGGATTTAATGATGCAATAACTCCCTTTGGCGCTGCATTACATCCAAGCCTGAGTCCCGCGGCAGCATAACTTTTCGACATTGTGAAAACCGATACAGTTCGTTCAAACATACCTGGCAGGGATGCAATACTGATATAGGGTTCATCCACCCAGACAAAATCTTCATAAGCCTCATCCGAAAGAACCCAAAGATCGTGCTCCTTTGCAAATTCAGCTATCTGTTCGAGATGACCCTTACGCAATAAAACCCCTGATGGATTATTGGGATTGTTGAAATAAATTCCCGCAGTTTTGTCTGTAAGGTATGGTTCACAGAGTGCTTCAAAATCAAACTGATCAGGTTGTTCAGGCAGATTGTCAAATATTGGAACCTCTACAAGTTCAACACCCGCTGATGATGCTACAACTTTAAGTATAACCCAATAGGGAGCGAGAGTAAGAATTTCAGCGCCCGGTTCAAAAAGTTTTCTCATGGCAGTAAAAAGTCCGCCCGAACCTCCATAAGTGATCTGTACCTCTTCAGGACCAGAAATCGGAATGTTATTTCTTTCAATAATTTTGGCTGCAAGTCGATTTCTTAACTCAGGTTCTCCCTGTGTGTCCCCGTAACGTGAGAGTCGCTTGTTCCACGGTTCAGATTCCAGGGGAATAAATAATTCTTCCGGCAAATCGAACCATGTGTCGCCAACATGTAAAGGAATAATGGGATCCTGATCACCGGATCTTGCATCAATCTCTTCCTGGATGCGGTTGAAAATTGTTGGCTTGAAATTATTGTCTTTTAACTCGGATGGTAATGGCATGACTATAACTCTTTCATAGTGTTCGGTTGTTTATGCTGCTTTCTGTTAAGCTCAGGAATATATAAAATATTTTGAGTAAAAAGAACTTTTAAAGTCATATATTCTTTTTTTGAACAGGAAAATCACCGGTTATTAAACCAAGGGTGAATAAGAAACGTAAAATCTTGATTCACGCAAAGTCACAAAGGGGCAAAGGACGCAAAGTCATTAAAGGAAAAATGAGAAGAAAAGCTGTCATATTGTTGAGTGGTGGAATTGATTCCAGTACGACTCTGTTTATTGCTCGTGATCTGGGATTTGAATTGTATGCATTAACGATCCAATATGGTCAACGTCATCTATTAGAACTGGAATCAGCTACTAAAGTGGCGAAACAAGCAGGTGTGGCAGAACACAAAACTATTGAAGTAGATCTTCGATCATTCGGAGGCTCTGCATTAACCGGTGAAGTAGATGTTCCCAAAAAAAGCGGAACATTAAGAACAGAAGGTGATATTCCTGTTACCTACGTTCCCGCTCGAAATACTGTTTTCCTGTCATTGGCTTTGAGCTGGGCGGAAGCATTGCAGGCTCGTCATATTTTCATTGGAGCTAATGTTATTGATTATTCCGGTTATCCCGATTGCAGACCGGAATTTATAAAATCATTTGAGAAATTGGCGAATGTGGCGACAAAAGCCGGTGTGGAAGGGTACAGGTTCAGTATTCAAGCTCCGTTGATAGAAAAATCAAAATCGGAAATTATCAAGCTCGGTAAAGCGCTCGGTCTCGATTTCAGTCTCACACACAGTTGTTACGATCCTGAGAAGGATGGGAAAGCCTGTGGTATTTGTGCAAGCTGCCTGATAAGGTTGAAAGGATTTGAGGAAGCCGGATTTGTTGATCCTATTTCGTATATGGAAAGCAAGGAAGGATTCTAAGACCATGCTCTTCAGTTTGATCTACATATTATTGATAATAGCCGCAAACATACTCGCGAGTTTGTGGATTATTCCTTTACCTTTTGGTCTTGCTGTGCCCGCGGGAGTTATATGTTTTGCACCCATATTTACTCTGCGTGATCGGATTCAGATTGATCGTGGCGCCAAATGGATATATAGCTTGATCCTTATCGCGGCATTACTAAGCTGGCTGACTGGTTTAGCAAGTGGTTCATCACTATTGAGTAAAATATCCATAGCCGGACTAATCGCATTCGTTTTATCGGAATCATTAGATACCATTATTTTCACACTTATCCGCCGGTCTTTTGTTATACGTGCGTTAGCTTCCAACCTGGTTTCGGCAGGATTGGATTCTGCATTATTTATCTGGATCGCTTTTGGATGGAATACCGGAACTGTAATTGGTTTATGGTTGGTCAAAATTATCATTGCCGCACTGGTTATTCCCATACTCAAACCAAAGAGCGAAAAAATTAAAATTCCAGTAGTTTAAAATGAGAAAGCATCAAAACGGTTGATTCTTCATCCAATTCTTAAAACTTAAATAGAGGAGTAGAAGATGATGAAGAATATGGGTTCTTTAGATAAATGGAGCAGACTGATCATGGGAATTGGTATAATTGCCGCAGGAGTTTATTTTAAAAGCTTTTGGGGTTTGGTTGGTATTCTGCCGCTCATGACGTCTTTAGTAAATAGATGCCCTGCGTATATGCCTTTTGGACTATCTACATGCAAAGTTGAATCGAAAGAGACAGAACAACCTGTATAGAGTCCGTTCCGTAATAATTCTTGTAACTATGTAGTTCTCAAAAGTAAAGTTCGTTTGATTTTTAGTGTGCCCCGGACAGCTCGATGTCCGGGAAATGCTAACCGATCCTAAAACGATCATTATTATCAAGAACTACTGTAGGTAGAAGATTTGATTTGTAGGGGCAGCGTATATGCGTCCACCGGCTGAGTTTAAAGCGGGCGCATATATGCTGCCCCTACTAATGTTTAAAAAGTTAACCACTCCCAATCATTCATTCAAGCTCTCAAACTCTTACACTTCTTTACTTACAATTCTATGGAACAAACCCGGATTAATGAAGTAATTATATCAGGAGCCGATGACAATCGAAGGAGAAAATCTGATGTCAACGAAAAAACCATCCAAAGCCTTTTCTAAAATTCTTTCTTTTTTTCGTGAAGTAATTTCTATTATTGCAATTGTTACAATTATTCAAGTCGGCCTGGTTCAGGCTTATCATGTTCCGACCGGTTCTATGGAGGGAACCATTCTACCGGGTGATTTCTTACTTGTGGAAAAAGTTTCGCTTGGACCGCGTACTCCGGACTGGATTGGGATTCCATGGACAAGTATTGGATTTGAGGTTCCGGCATTGAAACTTCCCGGTCTGAGAAAAGTCAGGCAGGATGATATTGTTGTCGTTCGCACACCGGTTGACAGGAGAGTACCGTATGTTAAAAGGGTGATCGCTACAGGTGGCCAGGTAGTGAAAATTCGAGATAAGATATTATATGTAGATGGTACAAAATTTCAGGGATCAACCTGTGAACAGCATATTGATCCATTAACATATTCTGTGGGAACATTTACTCCCGGTGTTCATCCAATGCTGGGAAACCGTGACAATTGGGGACCTTATCGTGTTCCTGATGGCAATGTGTTTCTGATGGGTGACAATCGCGATAACTCAGAGGACAGTCGTTTTTGGGGACCTGTCCCGGAAAAAAACGTCATCGGGAACGCACGAATTGTAACATTTTCGTGGAATAACAGCGAAAACGTTCCCCTGTTGAAACGTGTGAGATTATTGAGATCAGGGACAATCCTCAATTAAAAGAATAGTATGACAACATTCATTTAACTGGTTTAAAGAATTCACTTTGAATACTCTTAAACATTGGTCATTCTGAACGTAGTGAAGAATCTCAAAAATTTAAATATTAATCTTAACCACGATTGACAGAGATTCTTCACTACGTTCAGAATGACGAGTGAGTAATGCACCTACCTCTCATCAACTTTCATCTTCTGAATTATTTTTGTATTCTCAGGTATCTGGATATCAAACTGGGAGACAATCGTGAGAATTCGAAGGTTATTAGCCGTTACATTTATTTTCGTTGCACTTTTCATATGTATTCATTCTTTCACAGGATGCAAGAACTCAAAAGAAGTGGAAGCGAAAACACCACCTACCTCCGGTGAATTCAACCTTGGTGACGTGGGATTCAAGACTCCTGAATCTGTTCTCTATGATGCTGAGGCTGATGTTTACCTTGTTTCAAATATTAATGGTTCAGCTCTTGAAGAAGACGGAAACGGTTTTATTTCCCGAATCCAACCCGGAGGGAAACTCCTTGATCTAAAATGGATAGACGGTTCAGCAGAAGATGTTACGTTGAATGCGCCCAAAGGTATGGCAATAACCGGGGATCAGTTATACGTCGGCGATATCACTGTGGTTAGGATATTTGACCGTGAAACCGGAAAACCAATGGGTGATATTCCTATCCCAAATGGGACGTTTGTAAATGATGTCACTGCCGCTCCCCACGGTGGAGTCTTTGTGACGGACACTCAAACAAATTCTATCTTCCATCTAAATCCAGCAGGAGGAGTCAACGAGGTTATCAGTGATGAAAAACTTAACAATCCCAATGGACTGACCGCAACGAAAGATGGATTATTCATGGTTCCTTTTGGCGGTAACCAGGTTTTTAGAATTGGTGAGAATGGTGAGGTTGTAGTCAAAGCGGAAGCGCCAAGCGGTGGTCTGGACGGATTGGAGCTTGCGAACGATGGCAGGCTGCTGTTTTCAAGCTGGGAAGGTTCGGCTGTTTACTCTTTCGGCACTGATGGTGCGGTCTCAACATTGTTCGATAGCCTTTCTGCACCAGCCGATATCGGTTATGATAGCAAACGAAACCTGGTGCTGATCCCATTGTTCAAAGATGATAAGGTTGTAGCAAAAGATGCTGGGTAACATATTGCAGCTTGAAGACCAAAAACTGTAAACATTATATATAATTTAATCAGATGCATTTTCACAGGAAGAAATTACTTGAAATGAGAATTGTTGGCAGAAAACCTGTACTTGAAGCATTGCTTTCTGATCAATCAATACAAAGAATATTGATAGCAGATACCGCTCGAGGTGAGGTTATCCATGATATCATCTCGGCAGCAAAAAAACGTCAAATTCGAATTGATCGAATTTCGAGTGGCAGAGTAAATAAAGAATTGGGTGCATCCAGACATCAGGGCGTTGGAGCAGAATTGTCGCCGGTAACATTCTTCTCGATATCAGATATTGATACAAACAGTGTTCCAGTCCGGCATGGTGTACTAATTGCGCTGGATCATATCACGGATCCATATCATCTTGGTGCGATTGCAAGAGTAGCGCTTGGAGCAGGATGTGACGGAATTATCCTACCCGACCGTCGTTCCGCGCCAATATCCGAAGTAGCGGTAAAAGCTTCTGCCGGGGCATTACTTAGAATTCCGATCATCAGGGTTTCAAGCCTGACAAATGCACTGCGTCTTATCAGAGATGAGGATTGGTGGATATCCGGTGCATCCGCAGACGGAACCGCTAAGTTGTGGGAGTATAAATGGTCGAAAAAAAGTGTTCTCGTGTTCGGTAGTGAGGGTAAGGGAATATCCAGGGGAGTTGCTGGAATCTGCGATGATCTTATCAGTCTGCCATTGATGAATTCTCTCGAATCTCTATCGGTTTCTACTGCGGTCGCAGTGTTTCTTTTTGAGAACTTGAGATGCCGTAATGAAACTGAAAAACAAAACAGTTGACAACAATTTATTCAAAGTGTACATTTGTAAGTTTTTAGGCGGAGGACTGACATCAGGTGAGTCGAAATAACAAGCCTCATCATTTAATATTATGGTATCGCCCCCTGGATGATCGTCCTAAGGAATGGATTCTGTCTAAAGGACGTTTTCGTATCCTGGCAGTGCTATTAACAATCATTGTTGTCACTTTGATTTTGGCTTCTGTGTTTTATGCCGGTTTAATTCGCAGGTCTTTTGAAAGGTCGTGGCTAAAGAAGGAAAACCTGCGCCTCAGAGCAGAGGTAGCACGCATTCAGTTGATAAAACAGGACCTTGATGAACTCCAACGTTTTGGTGAACAGGTAAAAAAAGGTCTGACTGAGGGTGCAGATCTTGGAAGAATATTAAAAGCAAACGTTAGCGAGAAGGCAAAGACGCCCTCACGTGTTTTTGAAGATGGTTCCTGGATATCTTTGGAAGGCAGCCAAACGCCTATCGAGGATAGTGTTGAAACATTTCGGACACTTTTTGCTTCTAATCAGGGCTTGAGTGAAATTCCTCGGAATTGGCCTCTTGAGGGATTTATCACAAGAGGGTTTGAGCCGGCAGTGATCAATCCGAGACAAAGTCATACCGGTATCGACATTGCGGTATCGCGTGGAACCCCGGTCAAAACCGTTGCAGGCGGAATCGTCCTTGCATCAGACTGGACTCCAAGATTAGGAAACAGGGTAATAATTGATCATGGAGGGGGAGTTCTCACTTTTTACGGTCATAATGAAATGCTTTTAGTAAAACCCCATGATATTGTGCAAGCTGGTGAGATTATTTCGCTTTCAGGAAACTCCGGGATAAGTACTGCACCGCATTTGCATTTTGAAATTTGGTTGAGAGGCCGGGCGGTTGACCCGCTTCTGTTACTGCCAAGGATTGACAAGGAGATGATTATCAATGAAGAAGAATAACGATAGAGGATCTGATGCGATATCCTCAATAATCGGAGTAGATGCAAGATTAGAGGGAAAATTATCCCTTGACAGTTCGGTTAGGGTAGATGGCAAATTTGAAGGAATGTTGTTCAGTGAGGGCACAGTAACTGTGGGACAACGAGGATCGATTATTGGTGAAGTTGAAGCTGATCAGGTTATTATTGGTGGGCAGGTGAATGGATCAGTCGTATCTAAAACCCGTCTCGTCCTTGAATCAACTGCACGAGTAGATGGAAGTATTGCCACAAATAACCTGACAGTTGAAGAAGGGGCAGTATTTGATGGTAGTTGCGGGATGGGAGCGGAAGCTATTGGTGAGCTTCAGCAAAAGTTAAAAGGAACCCGCCTTGCATCTATTAAAGAAATAAAAAAGATCACTTTATTCGATGATGATGGCAATCCTATCGATGAAGAGACTCAATCTGCACAGGCAAGCTGACGAGAGCATATTATTTTCAATTACGGTTGTTGTTTTATTATTTTTGGGCGGATGCGCCCAACCCTTTTGATCCATTAAAGGGTGACAATTGTTTTTTACAAACTGTCAATATTCTGTTCTATTAAAAACAGGTATGTTACTTTCCTCATAGACATATAATTATGAATTTCCATGATGATCCTGAAAAGGCTGAAGATATTTTACATTCAAATCAGACGAATGATAAATCCAGGTCCGAACTCGGGGGATGGATGGATATCGCATTACAAACCTCGCTTACACTTGCTATATCCGTTCTTGTCGGAGTATTTGGTGGAATATGGCTGGACAAGGCACTCGGAACTACCCCACTTTTGACTATCATTGGCACATTATGGGGCGTGGGAGGAGGCACTTTCTGGATTATCATGAGAATAAAACGCTTTGCTGAAGCAAAAGAAGAGGAAGAGAAGGAAGAAAAATAAAGGCCTGATTGCAAGATAATAATGTCATATATCAGCAAGATGAATGTTTGAGAAAAATCTCACAAGAGACCCTGTAAAATTCGGTATTGAAATTGGTTCTCGAGTAATGTATCTTTGCCGAGTGACTTTCGGACATAATTCACAAGATATTGCTGAAGTGTAATATTTATAGTAATTAAACAGTTCAGTCTTTAGTGATAAATATCGTGCATACATATAGGAATTAGAGTGAGTTTTGTCCAGGTAATATTTTTTACAATTTCAGCCCTTATTATCGCAGGAGTCGGGGTTGTTATTATTCTTCCGGCATTGAAAGAAGGCGAAGCCAGCCGGTTATTTACTCGTATGCTGGTTTCATCCGCTGTGAAGATGCTTTTTGGTGTGGCAACTATGCTGATAGCTTGGAAATTTATCGGCTGGCTGCCTAAATTATCAGCGGTTGGATCGGTTTGTGCCTATATAGTGGGTCTGATGGTAACGACACTTATAGTTTTCAGCAAGATGAAGCGGGGTGGTAAATGAGCCTGTGGCGGAATATTATCTTATTACTAACAGGCGCTGCCGCGGCAGTGGCAATAGTAGCCGTCTGCCCGAATTCCGCATGCAGCGAAGATCTTCTTGCAATGGTGGTTACTGATGATAACGGCAAAACGAAACCTCACTATCAAAATACCGATGACCAGCATGGTGAAAGCACTGAAACACACTCCGATTCTAAATCCGTCGAAAAACATTCCGGTGTTGGTTCAACCAGCAATCCAGATGAACCGCATAATCAGGTAAAATCAGAAGCGCATACCGGTTCTGAGGTTGAAGACGCACATTCTTCTGATACTCATAACCCGGTAAAAGCAACTTCTCATGACAATGAGTCCGATGCACATGGTGAACATGATGCTTCAGGGGTTAATGCTTCCGAATCGCATGATGAACATGGAGAGGAAGAAAGTGGCGGAGGAGTTACAGGTTACCTGGCGCACCACCTGGTTGACCAGGAAACTTATGATCTACCGTGGGCGTCATATAATCTTCCGAAAATTCAAGTATCAACTGAGTTTGCCAAAAAATATCCTGAATTTGTCAAGACGCATCATGGTGAACACGGTGGAGAAAGCTATTATATACCGGTAACCAAGCATATGCTTGGATTAATTATAGCAGCTCTCCTGGTTATTGTTCTGGTTATACCCGGAATGGGTCGTACACGACGTGGTGAAGTGCCGCACGGTTTTGGTAATTTCCTTGAGGTTCTTGTCGTATTTGTCAGGGATGAAGTGGTTTTTCCAAATATGGGAAAAGAAACCGGGCGAAAATGGACGCCGTTTTTCCTGACGGCATTTTTCCTGATTCTTTTTTCCAATTTGATGGGGATGGTGCCCTGGGGTACTTCTGCTACCGGTAATGTAAATATTACTGCCGGACTTGCTATTGCGATGTTACTGTCGCTTCTATTTGCCGGTTTCAAACAGCACGGCATCAAATTTATTGCGACTTTTATCCCGCATGGTGTACCGTGGCCGGTAGTGATTTTACTGTTTCCGATAGAGATTTTCGGATTGTTCGTCAAGCATTTCGCATTGTGCATTCGTTTATTTGCCAATATGCTGGCGGGTCATACCGTTATCGGGGTCTTTATTGCACTGATATTATCACCATTTGTGGCATTCGCAAGTGTACCCGGTGCTGTTGCGATCAGCATGCTTGAACTGTTCGTCGCATTTCTACAGGCATATATATTTGTAATGTTGTCAAGCTTGTTCATAGGTTCGACGATTCATCCTTCTCATTAATGATGAATCATAGTTTTAATTGAAGAACTTTTATTGAAGTAAAGTGTCTTTCCCCGGCTGGTATTTATAGCCTTGTGGGAAAATGAAATAATAGATTGTTGATCATTAAAGTTAAACAAACGTACAGAATAAACACTCTCACTTCATTTTAACATCACGGAGAGAAGTAAAATGGATGGACTAAGTATTGCATTTCTTGGTGCGGCGTTAGGTGCAGGTCTTGTTACCATTGGCGCTGGTATTGGTATTGGTCGGATAGCTGAACATGCGATGGACGGAATTGCTCGTCAACCGGATGCATCAGGCAAGATATTTACACCAATGATTGTTTCAGCCGCCCTGATTGAAGGCGTGGCATTCTTTAACGCTGTTATTTGTATGCTGATTGCCCTGAAGTAGAACCAGGGCGCCTGTAAGGAGACGTAATGAGGGAACTTAAAATCCCTGTCATCCTGGCGCTCGCTTCACTTCCCGCCGTCACTATGGCATCGGGCGGCGGTCTTGGCGATCTGATCAGTATTGCGCCTGGCAGTATGTTATGGACGCTGCTGACGTTTTTTATTCTTTTGTTAGTGCTTTGGAAGTTTGCCTGGGGACCAATTCTCAGCGGACTTGAAGCGCGCGAAGACAAGATCAGAACGGCAATAGAGCAAGCACAGCGCGACAGGGAGGAAGCGGCGAAAAATCTTCGCGAATACGAAGATAAGTTAAAAACCGCTACCACAGAGATCAGTGAGCGTTTGTCAAATGCTGACAAAGAAGCGATTGACCGTATTGAGCGCGCCAAAGAGGATGCGAAAGCTGAAGGCGTTAAGCTGGTAGAAAAAGCTCGCGCAGAAATTGAAGCGGAAAAAACCAAGATCAAGGCAGAACTCCGCCAGGAAGTAGCGGATATCGCCTCTTCAATTGCCGCCAAAGCTATCTCGGAAAGTTTCGAGCGTGAAGATCATATGCGGATCATCAAGAAAAAGCTCGATATGCTGGAGAATGAATCGTGAGCGATTCGAGGCTTGGCAGACGATACGCGGACGGATTGTATGAAGCTGCAAAAAAACAGGACACTGTTGAAGAAGTCTATGCAGCTTTAAAATCTATCCAGGAAGCATTCGACAATATCCCTGAGCTGACTAAGTTCTGGAGAAGTTATCAAACCACTCTTAGTCAAAAAAAGGCGATGGTTGAAGCGGCATTCAAAGAAGCGCCGGAATTAGTCAGGAATTTATTCTTCATCCTGATTGATAAAAAACGTGAATCGATTTTGCATGATGTATTTGTTGCATTTGCTAATCGTTACGATGAAGAACTTGGTATAATCCGAGCTGTCTTGACTACTGCCGTGAAACTGGATGACAATGAAATCAATCCTTTCATAGATTATTTGAAGGGTCGATTTGGTGGTGAAGTGGATTTAAAACATCAACTTGATCCGTCAATGATAGCTGGTTTTCGCTTGAGGTATGGCAATCGCATTATCGATGCTAGTGTAGAACGTTCAATTAACGAAATTCGGCGCAGGGTCAGCGCCTGAGTTGGAAAGCAGCGAAATAAGCTGCGCTGGAGAACCAATGCAAATACGACCGGAAGAAATCACCTCGATTATCAGGAAACAGATCGAGGATTATACTGCCGATGTTGAAACCGATGAAATAGGATCGGTAATAATGGTTGGGGACGGCATCGCCCGTGTCCAGGGACTTGACAGCGTCCAATCATCCGAACTTGTTGAATTCCCAGGACCAACCTACGGAATGGCAATGAATCTCGAAGAGGATAATGTCGGTTGCGTTCTGTTTGGAAGTGATGCGAATATCAAGGAAGGTGATATCGCGCGACGCACTAAGAGGCTCGTAGATATCCCTGTCGGTGAAGAGATTGTGGGACGGGTTATCAGCCCTCTCGGTTTTCCGCTTGATGGAAAAGGTGAGATAAAAACGACGCAAAGAGCTCCCGCGGAGAGAAAAGGTACCGGTGTTATAACACGTCAGCCGGTGAAAATTCCTCTTCAGACCGGTGTAAAAGCTATTGACAGTATGATTCCTATAGGTCGTGGCCAGCGTGAACTCATCATTGGTGATCGTCAAACAGGTAAAACTACCCTTGCGATTGATACAATAATCAATCAAAAAGGACAGAACGTTATCTGCGTCTATGTAGCCATCGGTCAAAAGGGATCTACAATTGCAGGTGTTGTCAAGACGCTGGAAGATAACGGCGCCATGGATCACACTATCGTGATAAGTTCGACTGCGGTAGAACCTGCTCCAATCCAGTATATTGCGCCCTTCTCAGGGGCAACCATTGGTGAGTATTTCAGGGACAAAGGTCAGCATGCTTTATGTGTTTATGATGATTTAACAAAACATGCATGGGCATATCGCCAGTTAAGCCTTCTTTTACGTCGTCCTCCAGGACGTGAGGCATATCCAGGCGATATATTTTATTTGCACAGTCGTTTGCTGGAACGTGCCGCAGCATTACGTGATGATCTCGGTGGCGGAACTCTAACTGCACTGCCGATTATTGAGACGCAGGCAGGAGATGTTTCAGCATATATCCCAACCAATGTTATTTCAATTACTGATGGGCAGATTTTCCTTGAAACCGAATTGTTCTATTCAGGTCAGCGACCTGCATTGAATGTAGGAATATCGGTCAGCCGTGTTGGTGGTAATGCACAAACCAAGGCGATGAAACAGGTTGCAGGAAAGATAAAATTTGAGTTAGCTCAGTACCGCGACCTGGCTGCATTTGCTCAGTTCGGTTCTGATCTTGACAAGACAACCCAGGCACAGCTCAATCGTGGTGAGCGTTTGCTGGAGATCATGAAACAGCCACAGTATTCACCCTGGCCCCTTACGCATCAGGTAGTAACATTCTGGACTGCAATTAACGGTTTTATCGATGAAGTTCCGGTTGATGATGTTCAGCGTTTTGTAAATGAAAATATTAAATTCATCTCTAACCAGCATCCGGATATTTTCAAGCAAATTGATGAAAAGAAAAAATTGGACAAGGGGCTTGAAGAATTGATCCGGAAAGCGGCTGAAGAATTTAAGACAACCTTTACAGCAACGGAATAGATGAAGTAATTTCTCATTATAGAAAGAAATTATGCCTTCATTAAAACAAATAAAACGCCGTATCAGCTCGATTACTAACACGAAGCAGATAACTCGTGCGATGAAGATGGTTGCGGCGGCTTATCTGAAGCGGGCGCAGGATAATATGATGAAAGCGCGTCCTTATTCAGACCATCTGAAAATTGTGATACGTGATCTTGCCGCTCGAACCGATGAGGATGCTCACCCTTTACTTCAAGTGAGAGAGCCAAAAGATGTAGGAATTATTGTCGTCACTTCTGATAGAGGGCTTGCCGGAGGATTCAATAACAACATCTGTAGAGCAGCAGAAAAAATTATAAATAAAGAACAGGAAAAAGCTCGACAGGTGCAACTTATTACTGTTGGACGTAGAGGTTATGACTACTTCCGTCGTCGTGGAGCAAGTTTCATCCAGCATCACATTGGGCTGATGAAGGATTTTGATTTCGGTGCGGCTCAATCTATAGGTAATTCAGTAACAAGCCTTTACGATATAGGATTTACTGAAGATTTGGGATTGGACAGGGTTTATATCGTTTATAATGAATTTAAAAACGTAGTTCAGCAAAATATTATTACAGAACAATTATTTCCAATAATACCGGAATTAGCAGATAGTGATGAAAAATATAGAACTGATTTTATCTACGAGCCAGATGAAAAAGCGGTGTTGGATCATGTGCTGCCTTTGTATGTAAATATCACGATCTGGCGAATTTTGCTTGAGTCGTTCGCAGCCGAACACGCCGCTCGAATGACTGCAATGGATAATGCAACCAAGAATGCCGGTGATTTGATTGATCGTCTCACTTTACAGTATAACAAGGCGAGACAAGCTTCTATCACCAAGGAAATTCTTGAAGTGGTTAGTGGTGCAGAGGCATTAAAATAATAGTTATTTAAAGTTGATTTGAAGTTGTTATCGGTTTCATCCAACCGGTAACCGGATTAGGATTATCCTTAGATAAGCATTTACTTGACGTAGGATATAGCAAAAGTTACAGCCTGAAAGGTTTTTAACTATGGCAATAGGCAAAGTCAAACAGATAATGGGTGTGGTAGTGGATGTGTCGTTTCCTGAGAACGAACTGCCTCCGCTATACCAGGCGATAGCGATTGATCGCGGTGATGAAGGTACCCTTTTACTTGAAGTGCAGCAGCATCTTGGCGGAGGTGTAGTGCGGGCTGTTGCGCTTGATACAACTGACGGTCTTACAAGAAATATGGAAGTGACCGATACAGGCGGAACAATAACTATCCCGGTCGGGAAGCATACACTCGGAAGACTTATCAATGTTATCGGCGATCCGATTGACGCACTTGGCGATATTGAGGCTGAAGAAAGATATCCGATACATCGTGAAAGTCCGAAACTTGAAGATCTGGTAACCACGCCTGAGATGCTTGAAACCGGAATCAAAGTTATTGACCTGATTCAACCTTTTGCCAAAGGTGGTAAGATTGGACTATTCGGGGGCGCCGGTGTAGGTAAAACAGTCATCGTGCAAGAGTTGATCAATAATATTGCGAAGCAGCATGGCGGTATCTCCGTATTCTCGGGAGTTGGCGAACGTACACGTGAAGGCAACGATCTTCTGCGTGAGTTCATCGAATCGGGAGTTATCGATTATGGTGAAGATTTCGATTCTGATGTTTTCGATATCGATAAAGTTGACAAATCAGCATTGATCAACAGCAAGGTAGCCATGGCATTCGGACAGATGAACGAACCCCCAGGCTGCCGTCTCCGCGTTGCTTTAACCGGACTGACACTGGCAGAGTATTTCCGTGACCAGGGAATGGATACACTGCTGTTTATTGACAATATCTTCCGTTTCACCCAAGCGGGATCTGAGGTTTCAGCTCTTCTTGGAAGAATGCCGTCTGCAGTCGGTTATCAGCCGACATTGGCAACTGAAATGGGTCAGCTCCAGGAACGAATCACTTCCACAAAGACAGGATCTATCACCTCGGTACAGGCGATATATGTTCCGGCTGATGACTTAACAGACCCGGCACCCGCGACAACCTTTGCTCATCTTGATGCAATGTCCGTGCTTTCCCGTGATATTGCTGCAAGGGCTATATATCCAGCAGTTGATCCTCTCGACTCAAGCAGTCGAATTCTGGATCCATTGGTTATTGGGGAAGAACATTATTTGCTCACAAGAAATGTGCAGGAAGTACTTCAAAAATACAAAGATCTTCAGGATATTATCGCGATCCTCGGAATGGATGAGCTTTCTGATGAGGATAAGTTGTCAGTTGCCCGTGCCCGCAGGATTCAAAACTTCCTCTCACAACCGTTCCATGTGGCTGAAGCCTTCACCGGAACTCCAGGTGTATATGTGCCAATCAAAGAAACCCTCAAAGGTTTCAAAATGATTCTGGACGGAGAGTGTGACGAGTGGCCCGAACAGGCTTTTTACATGTGCGGAGCAATTGAGGAAGCAGAGGAAAAAGCAAAACAACTGATGGCGTAAATTTAATTAGCAACTGTTGATTTGATAGGAATATAGAGGATCATCAATGGCAGTATTCAAACTTGAAATAGTCACTCCTGACGGGCTGGTTTTTGATGGTGAAGTGGAGCACGTAGGAGCGCCAGGCGTACAGGGATCATTTGGCGTTTTATCCGGACACACTCCATTTCTTACACCACTTTCCACCGGTGAGATTAGTGTGCGAGTGGATGGGAAAGACCGAATTTATGCTACATCGGGTGGGCTTGCTGATGTGAATTCCGGAGGAATGGTAATTCTCGCAGAAACTGCTGAGAATGCGGAGAACATAGATGTTGAACGTGCGAAGAATTCACAGGAAAGGGCACGAAGGCTTATTATAGAGGCAGGGCAGGAAGTGGATAGTACCCGTGCAAAAGCCTCTTTACATCGAGCGCAAAACAGGTTAAGAATAGCTAATATCCGGTAGGTTTAAAATTCAAGTTCTGTAGAATAGTGTTTGCAAATTACCGGCTCAGATTTGAGCCGTTTTTTTTATTCCGTATTCATGTCGTTGTTGATTCTCTCCTGGACCATATTCAACGCCCGTCTGGCAGTAGTATTATTTGGATCAAGAGTAAGCGCCTGCCTGAGGTAGCTCACTGCCTTTTCATTTTCATTCTGCTTTAGCGCGATGATTCCTATTCGGAGATATACCTGTGGATTACGGGGATTCAGTCTTAAGGATTTCTCATAATTGATGATTGCCGATTCTAACTCTTCATTGGATTCCAGGGCTCGGGCGAGGTTGAAATAATCAATAGCACGTTTTGGGGAGTTTTGCAGAAATTTCCTTACGGATACGCTGTCATAGACAGCAAGCTCTTCCTCTTTTACGCCTCTTTCAATATGATCTTTTGCTGCCTGTACGATTTTACCGAATTCTTCATCATCCTTCTCAAAAAAGTCGATAACTGTACGTTTCAACATTTCTTCATATAATGATTTTAGATCAGGCTTCAGCTCTATTGCTGCGCTGAATGCTTCAATCGCTCCCTGATAATCTTTTAGCTGATAACGTGCGGCGCCAATATTTTTATAAACGGCGGCAGATTGCATTCCGATCGACAGCGCTTTCTCAAACATCGATATCGCTGTCAGTTGATCACCTTTTTTAGCATACATCATTCCTAAATTATTATATATCAAATCTTTTTGCGGAGGATCAAATGCAATAGCTTTTTTCAACCATTCTACTGCTTTATCGAACTCCCCCATTTGATAATATAATTTGCCAATGTTAATATGAGGTTCAGTATAATCCGGTTGAATCTTTAAGGCTGATGCAAAATAAGAGTATGCCTCACGATAGTTGCCCGCCTTCATTACCTCACGTCCTACACTATTCGATTCTTCCGCTTCATTGCTTGCCTCTAATGATGATTGTTCCATAATCCAGGATATCTTCTCTCCAAAGATTAAAAGAAATAATACAATAGATAATGGTCCAAATAAAACAACCCATCCTAATGGGGAAAAATGCAATGCCTGTGAATTGTTAGCCAGTCGATTATCTTTTTTGTCTTTAGATATAGTTGATTTTTTTCTTTGCATTGTTTTCATTAGAGCGCTCCTAACACGTGTTGTGAATTACAAATAGGACATTTTTATTTTTTTCTTTGAGCTGATTGAACTTTTTGTACGCTTCGGGAGTCGGTAAAATAATAACCTGAGTTCCTTTCAAATTGAATTTGTTGAATATGAAATATGTGCCTTTTGCAGTGTCGAAACCCTTGCCTCCCGCTCCTTCTGAACCGCTTCCAATAAGAAGTATATCAGGATTTTGTTTGAAGAAATAGGCTCTATCGTTAGAACGAAAATGGTGTTTTTTATCTACCAGGCGTATCATACCATTTTGATAGATTATAATATCAAAAAATGGTATTGGTAATCCCTTATAAACTGTCAAACCATATGAATTGTACATAATATTCTTATTGAAATTGATTGCAAATGATACCGAGAGTGATATAAAAGTTATTAGCGCTATCCCTGCTATCAGATACCTGATTTTAAGGTATTGCGAGAAATGAATAATAGACATTAAGAAAAGAAATAAGCAAAATCCGGTCAGTAGATTTAGATACCAGTATTCATGCTCAGTCAGTAATGGACTGGTAAAGAGAAATGCTACAGTAAAAAGACTGACCAACATAAGAGAAGAAAGAGGATCTTTAAAATAGTCAACAAGGTTCTTTTTCAGTATAGTTTTTAATTTTACAGAGATTGTTCCATATGTTTCCGATACAAAAAGAACCAGAATCAAGCCAAAGACAGCGCCTAAGGCATCTTTATTGATGTCGCTTATATCAAAAATTCTGTTCGACATGAAAAATTGGAAAGTTTCATCGAAAGTGGACATACATAATGAACTGGAGAAAGAATATAGAATCATCTTATTCTTTGACATTTTACGTGCGTTAAAAGCTCTGAAGAAGAAAAAAACATAAGCGCAATATGCGATATAATGCCAATTTTGCTGTAAATCGAAAAATGACATATCCGTGTAGAGATCCTGTGTCTTATGTGCGAACAGGATAACAATCAGGATGACCAGGATAGCTTTTATCCTGCGCCATGTAATTTCTTTTCTATATCTAAAAATCAGACTCAGTAGAATAATCGATCCAAAAATCAGAATGTATGGAATGTCTCTACCGAACACAGAAAAGCTGAGATGGGACAGGATGTGAACAGCGTTTTGCAGGTAGCGGGTTACCACTATGAAAGGTGTAGCAACGACAAGTATGGCAAAAAGGATATATTGCACCATTGATTCGGTGCGGGGATTCCAAAATGTTCTTTTCTGTCTGTTCATCTACAACTCGACAATCCTCAGAGTATTCATGTACAAATTAAAGGAATATCATCAATTGAAATCAAATGTAAATAATATTTGAATTTATTTCTATTTTGTTTCAATACCGAGCGCCGGACAAAGATCTGCAATTGAAGGAACTATTGCATCAGGCTTAATTCCCGAACGTTTGACAAAATCAAAATCATATTTTCCGGTCTTAACGAGGACTGTTTTTATTCCGACTCTTTTTGCCCCTTGAATATCAGCTTCAATATCATCGCCAACCATAAGAGTATTTTCAGCCCTGATTTTATAACGCTGCAATAAGCCTCTGAAAAATCCCGGAGAAGGCTTGCCTACAATTTCAGCAGCTTTGCCAGTGGCATATTCAATCGCAGCAACATATGGTCCGAGATCGAGACGAAGCCCGCTCGGGTCACGCCAGAACCTGTTTTTGTGGAGTGCGAAAAGTTCACTGCCGCTGAAAGCAAGTTTGAAAATTTCATCAAGGATTTCCGGAGAAAATTCCGAGCCTAAGTCTCCCATAACAACCGCCCCGGCACGTCTTCTGTTCAACTTCAAACCTTCGAAATCTTGCATTACTTCGTCGTTTACGTAGAGCGCTACGGTAGGACGTTTAAGCTGCAAAATTCGTTCGCGCGCAATTATTGCGGGACAAACAACGTCTTCCAGATCCACATTAAATCCAAGCCTCAAGAGGTCTTCGTGGATCAACTGTCTTGGTTTTCTGGTAGTATTTGTTACAAAGGATACTTTTATTCCAAGTGAACGGAGCCGTTTGACTGTTGCAGTACCTCCGGGAATCGGAAGGTCTGAAAGCATAAGTACCCCGTCAATATCGAGGAAAATTTGATCAATGTCACGAATAGTAGTCATGATGGGGTCCGCTTGTTTTTTTTATATGTGAGTGCAAAAAAATGAATAATGACATATTCTATATTTCTTTATCAAATGCCTAAAGCCTGCAAAAAGTAAATTCTGCATATCAACCCTGGGTATCCATATGGAATTCTTGATTCCAGATCGCTCTGTTTATTTCTAATGCGTTTTATTTGAAAAAATTGTCTCTCTTATTGCTGATTATATGCGACTGAATATTATATTGGACTTTTAATTTCTTGCTCTTTTCTATATTATAAAAATAAACCATTAATATAGATGTTTTTTTTTAAAATCCAAGAAAATGCCTCTTTGCTCCGGGAGTTCACTGATTTGATATGTATCAGCAAGAATTGATAATTGATTAGTTAATATCCTTTATTGAATTTGCAACCAGAATTTTTCGATCATCAAAATTTACCCAATAAATTACATTAGTGGAAGGTTAAATGTCTGAACGCCTGTTTTTAATTGATGCTATGGCACAAATATACCGGATGCACTTTGCTATCGGAAGGCATCCATTAATCACCTCGAAAGGTGAAAATGTATCCGCTGTTTACGGGTTCATAAATACACTTCTCGCTTTAATCGACAGGGAAAATCCAGACAAGCTCGCTGTTGTCTATGATTCTCCCCATCCTACATTTCGTCATCATATATATAAAGAGTACAAGGCAACACGTGAGAAAATGCCTGATGAACTCGCTGCACAGTTACCTCGACTTGAACAGATTCTGCGTGCTTTGAACATACCAATTGTTGTACTTCCCGGCTATGAAGCTGATGATTTAATCGGAACACTTGCCAAAGAAGCTGAAATGAACGGTATGCAAGTTTACATGGTCACAGGTGATAAGGATTATTACCAGCTTGTTACAAATAATGTTTTCTTTTACAGTACCAAACAGGGATTATCGAATGCTGAAGTCCTATATCCCGATGATGTAAAGAAGATATTCGGAGTTCTTCCGGGACAGGTAATTGATGTGCTTGGATTGGCTGGCGATTCTTCTGATAATGTGCCCGGTGTTCCAAAAGTGGGAATCAAAACCGCATTGTCCCTGCTTTCTAAATATGAAAATATGGAGGAAGCGTTAAACCACTGGAAGGAAGTAGGCGGGAAAGTTGGAGAGAATCTGAGAGAGTACCGTGAACAGGCTATCATATCGAAGAATCTTGTTACAATTCGAACAACAGCTCCAATTGCGGAAAATATAGAGGATCTGAATTTTGGTCCCCTGGATACTAAGGAGGCGAGGAAATTATTTACTGAACTTGAGTTTAAAAGGCTTCTTAATTATCTCGATAAAGGAAAAAAGGTTCTTCCTCCTGAAGAAAGAAAAGTAGTTTATAAATCTGTGGTGAATGAGTCCGAATTAATGTCAATGATTAAGAAATTAAGTAAATCGCCACGGATCGCAATCGACACCGAGACAACCTCTATAGATCCAAATCAAGCTGAACTGGTTGGTCTTAGCTTTTCCTCAAAACAAGGAGATGCCTATTACATACCTGTAAATTATTTCAGCTTTTCGGATCAGGATGAAATCAGCGGGGAGGGTCGTCCTCTCAGTGATTGCGGAGACACAACCGAACGTCTGCTTGAAAGACTGCGAACTCTTCTCGAGATTGGTCCCGGCAAAATTGCTCAGAATGCAAAATACGATTTCCTGCTCCTCAAACGTTACGGAATACAGGTAAATCCACTCGTTTTTGATCCAATGTTAGCTGATTACCTGATTAATCCGGGTGCTCGTGGACATAGTATAGACGCAATGGCATTGAATTACCTGAATATAAAAAAAATTGAAACAGCCGAATTAATAGGGAAAGGCAAAAGCCAGGTGACAATGGATCGAGTGCCACTTGAGATAATCACAAAATATGCATGCGAGGACGCAGAGGTTGCATTCGCCCTCTCAGAAGTTCTTGAGCACAGGATAGAGGAAGAAGAATTATCGGATTTACTGCGGGAGATTGAATTGCCGGTCTCGCATGTCTTAATGGAGATGGAATACAATGGAATCAAGCTTGAATTAAACTCTCTTGGAAAAATGAGCAAAGAAATGAATGAGCAGATAAGTGAACTTGAAGCAGAATGTCATCTCCTTGCTGGAATAGAATTCAATCTCAATAGTACTCAAGAGTTATCCCATATACTATTTGATAAATTAAATATGTCAACTAAACTTTCCCGGAAGACAAAAACAGGTTTCTATTCCACCGATCAGTCAGTACTGGAACGCCTTGCGCCTATTGATCCTTTACCAAAAAAATTATTGGAGCATAGATCATTAAGGAAGCTTGTCAGCACTTACGTTGATGCGTTGCCCAAACTTGTTAACCAACGAACTGGACGTTTACATACTACTTATAATCAAACAGTAGCGGCGACGGGCAGGCTTTCCTCAAATAATCCTAATCTTCAGAATATTCCTATTCGTTCAGACATGGGAGCAGAAATTCGGCGGGCATTTATTGCTGAACAGGATCATCTTCTTTTAAGTGCTGACTACAGCCAGGTTGAATTACGAATGATGGCGCATCTCAGTAATGACGCAGGGTTGATAGAAGCGTTTGAGAACGGAGAGGACATTCATCGCACAACTGCCTCCAAGGTCTTTAATGTTACGCCTGAACATGTCTCAGTACAACAGCGAAGCGCCGCAAAAGCTGTGAACTTTGGCGTCCTGTTCGGAATGAGAGAATTCGGGCTTTCATCACGGCTTGGAATCAGTAAAAAACAGGCGAAAGAATTCATCGACGGTTATTTCGGTGCATATCCCAAAGTTGAAGTTTTCATAAAGAACCTGCTGGATCAGGCGCGATCCGATGGATATGTAAAAACTATCCTTGGAAGAAGACGACCGATACCTGATTTGGTTTCATCAAATAGAAATGTGATGCAGGGAGCTGAAAGAGCAGCCATTGCCACGGCTGTACAGGGAAGTGCAGCCGACCTGATTAAAGTAGCGATGATCCGTCTCCAGAGAGACCTGGATCAAGGTAAACATCCATTCAAAATGCTGTTGCAGGTTCATGATGAACTGATCTTCGAAGTTCATGAGGATGTGGTTGAAGAAGCGGCAGCGTGGGCGAAAGATAAAATGGAAACGGCGATGAAACTGTCAGTTCCTCTCATCGTGGATACAGGTTGGGGTAAAAACTGGTTGGAAGCGCATTAATTTATAACACAGTTTATTTCAGTATCTTTGATTGGTTAAGCAGTAGAACCCTTTCGTTGAAAGGGATCTACTTCAGTGATTTACTTTGCAGGTTCGACACTGCGCGGTACAGTCGAATATATCGTACATTAGATTACAAAATTATTAAGAAAGTTGATCTAAGAAATTGAAAAATAATACAAAAACTATCCGCCTTGCACATCTGCTTTCTCAGCGAGGTGTTGCCTCCCGGCGGGCTGCTGAGGGTATAATTGCCGATGGCGAAGTTAAAGTTCATGGCGTAGTTGTTACTGATCCTGCTTTTCCTGTCAATCCTGAAGATAATGATATTGTGGTTGCCGGCAATCCTCTCCCAGTTCAAGTTGCGCATCGGTATATCGCTTTGAACAAACCCCCCGGCTTTTTATCCAACTTCACAAAATCAAATGAAAATGGGCGGCTATTAGGTGAATTAATAACGCTTGAGGAACGATTATTTGTTGCGGGGCGTCTAGATTTAGCTTCACACGGATTATTGATTATCACAACTGATGGCGAGTGGGCAAACCATGTCATGCATCCTCGATATGAGAAAGAAAAGGAATACCTGGTACGTTTTCGCGGGGCAAAAGTCAGGGAGGCAGTTAAAAGGTTAGCAGCCGTAACATTTACAGAAAAAGGAAAGAAATTCCGTGCTGTTGCTGTCAGGGCTGATGGTCTGAATGTAAGAGTAATCCTTAAGGAAGGACGAAACCGTCAAATCCGCCGTCTTGCAGAGAAAGCTGAATTGAGAATAAAAGATCTTGCAAGAATCAGGATTGGCTCAATACAGTTAGGGCGGTTGAAAGAGGGACACTGGCGAAAATTAAATCAGAAAGAAATAAAAGATTTCTTATAGTTCATCCCTAACAAGTTCTTAAAAATTAATTCATAATTCTTAATTCTTAATTGCCTTTAAGTGTTTTGCAAAACTATGGGGTTCTGGGAAATAACCGTCAGCTCCTATTCTATTGCTGAATTCCTGTGACAGGGGTGCCCCTCCCAGGAAAATATTTATATCAGGTATTTCCTTTTTGATCTGCTTTACAAATTGTTCCATGTTCGACATTGTTGTAGTGAGCAGGGCGCTCATACCGACTATACATCCGGGATTTTGATTAATAGCGTCGAGGAATTTGTTCACTTGTACATCTACACCAAGGTCAACGATCTTCCAGCCATCACCTTCAAGAACCATCCGTACGATCTTCTTCCCGATATCATGTAAATCACCTGCCACAGTGCCGAGAATTACAGTTCCTTTATACACTGCTTCCCCGGTTTCAAAAAATGGTTTAAGATGTTCCATAGCGGCGTTCATGGCTTTTGCGGCAATAAGGATTTCAGGAATAAAGGCTTTTCCCCGGGCAAAATCTTCGCCAATTTTATGCATGCCGATAATCATCGCTTTCTGCAAAATGTCGTTTGGCGAAACCCCGGCATCGAGCAGTTCCCTGGTTATTTCAGAAGCGCCATCCTTACCATTCATATCAGCAGGATAGGGAGTATCTCGTGTCGCTTTTCCACGTGCTACACAAATCGCAAGGTTTTCTAAAAGTTTTTCCATTTGAGGTCTTTCATAATGTCAAAAGCATTCCGGATTTATCTAAACCTGCTGCAACCGGTATTCAGCTCAAGCCTGATTAAACTGAATGCAAAATAATAATCATAAAGATAAAACAGAATTCGACATTATTCTACATATTTCGGGAGAGTATATCTTGCAAAAAGGGCAAGAAGAATCTATTTTCTGATAAGGAAAAACGGGAGAAAAAGATGGAATATGATTCAAACGGTATTTTTGCGAAAATCCTGCGTGGTGAGATTCCAACGAACAGCGTGTATGAAAATGAGAATGTTCTCGCATTCGAAGATATCAATCCCAAGGCACCGGTGCATATCCTGATCATTCCAAAGGCTGATGTTCCTACGGTGAATGAATTCGGTCCGGAACATAAAGAGATGATTGGAGATATGATATTAGCGGCAAAAGAGATTGCTGCCGAGAAAGGGATTGCCGAAAGTGGTTACCGTATGGTGATCAACACTTTGGATGACGGGGGACAGGAATTGTATCATGTACATCTTCACCTCCTTGGAGGCAGAAGGATGAAATGGCCTCCGGGATAACCGGGAGCTATTCAAAATCAGACTATTGCATTCGAGGAATGTAAAAGAATAAATTTAAAGTTCGAACAAAACACTGTTATTGTATAGCTTGTCGCCATTCTGGGCGAAGTTAAGAATCTAATAATCAATGCTTCTCATTCGAATCAGAGGTTGTTTTCTTAATTCTGAATAATTATTTATCAAGTATTATCATGCAAACTGTACAAATACAAACCATTTATAAACGGAGGAATTGAGTTGCCCTACATTAAAATTCGTGAAGGCGAATCATTTGATCGTGCCTTTAAAAGATTTACCAAAGCATGTGAGAAAGCCGGATTAATGGCTGAGATCAGAAAACATCAGCGTTATGAAAAACCATCCGAAGCTCGCAAGCGGAAATCAAACATCGCCCGGCGAAAATTAAGAAAACTCCACATAACCGTGGAAAGAAAGCCCAGGGTTTAATATATAGCCGGTTAATAATTATTAGCTGATAATTATTTCATTTATATTCAGACAATTACCCAACGTTACAAGGATAATTGATGAATCTCGAACAAAAGTTGACTGAAGAGATAAAAAATGCTATGAAGAGTGGCGCAAAGCCTCGTCTTATGGCTCTTCGTGCATTAAAAGCAGCAATTACCAATGAACGTACTCGCCATGAGGGTGAATTACCTGAGCAAGAGGCTTTGAAAGTCATTGCATCTCATCGCAAAAAAATGGCTGGCGCGAAAGAACAGTATCAGTCTGCCGAACGTCATGAAATGGTAACCCAGGCAGATGTGGAGATTGCTGTATGCGATGAATTTCTACCGGAAAAATTAAGCACGGAACAGTTGACAAAGATTGTAGATACTGTGATCGACAAAACCGGGGCGAGTTCAAAATCAGATTTAGGCAAGGTGATGGGACTATTGATGAAAGAGCTTGCCGGTAAAGCTGACGGAAATCAGGTTCGGATGCTTGCCATGTCCCGGTTGGAGGAGTGAAGTGGGAATACTTGATTGGGTATTACTTTCATTAATGACTTTTTTCTTTATCCGCGGATTATTTCGCGGTTTTTTACTCGAAATATTTGAAATTATCGCTATTATCGCAGGTTTTGTCGTTGTTCAAATATTTGGATCAGTATTTGGTTTGTTTCTTACAAATCATACACCAATTCAAAGGGGCTGGGCAGGAATTCTTGCTGCTGGAATATTGTTCCTGGTTGCAGTTGTCGCGGTGGGAATAACTGGAAGGTTGCTAAGAAAACTTATTCGTGCAGCATCATTAGGATGGATTGACCGTTTTGCCGGATCGCTGGTTGGATTGCTGAAATCAATTATTCTAATTCTTATATTGATGCTAATTGTTGGTTTCCTTCCTTTATCAAAATCGGTGCGAAGTACAATCAATAAAGGACAGGTAAGCGGTATTTTTTGCATCGGCGCACAATGGGTGTTGGATATGTCGCAAATAGTTCCAATATCTCCAAACCGGGTGATGGCTGACTATTTAAGGTCTTACGGATTAGATGATGAGATAGTGCATATAGTTACCGATCAACCGGGGCTGATGAAGACAATACTTACCAGTGCCCCTGCTGATATAAATATTCCGGTAAAATCCATCCTGAAAGGTGAGCCTGCCACAAAGATGCCCTCTAAATTGTCCATGCCCAAGGACTTAAGCAAGGGGTTGGTGGAGGTATTCGAAAACCCAAAATTATCCGACAACCAGAAAGCTGAAATCTTCTGGACACTGATTCAGAAAGCTCAAGATAAATAAGTTGCCTTGAATATTGTACTCCAACAAATAAATTCGCATCTATAATATTTCTTGAAAAGAATGCATCATGTTCGCATTCTTTTTGTCTTTGGATTAAGATGAACCATGATTCTTTGATTATTCAAGCTACATTATTTCGAGAATTTTTATAAACTAAATTCCCCGAAGGGGAATAATGTGAATAGCCACAGGTGAAACCTGTGGGACAAAATCTTAAATAACAACAACTCTGAAGGAGTTGAACTATTTTGATTCTCACAAGGACTGCATGTTGAGTAAATAGCGTTGTCGAACCCCTTCAGGGTTCCTTCAATTGGATTACATTGTCCCATGGGTTTCACCCATGGCTATTCATATTTATCTCCTTCGGAGATGTTTATCAGAGTTTTTGAAAATCCTTATATCCAGTAAATTATCAAGCAGAAAAAATCCTACCAAAATCTTCATCATAAGCAATATCAGAAACAGCAAGCCTTTTCACCCGTTCCGGCATGGGATTCAGCTCATATCCGACGGTCAGCAGCATTACCGGGACATAATTTTCAGGGATATGGAAATCTTCCATCACTTTGTCAGCATGAAATCCTATCACAGCAGCGGTGCTTAAACCCATCTCAACTGCGGCTAACATCATTACTCCTGTCATAATGGAGGTACTTCGGATCGCTTCATCTCGCTGTATTTCAGGTCGAGTACCATAGAATTTTTCAGCGACTACCTTGAGGTGGGTATCGTCAGGATAATATCCTTTTGATATCCAGTCTTCAGTGAACAAATCAATATCTTCATGCGCATCGATTTTACCCAGCACGATCAAAACCGCCGAGGCATCCAGGAGATGTTTCTGATTTAATGAGGCGGCATGCAGCTTTTCTTTGCCTTCCGGGCTTTTTACGGTAATAAAACGCCAATGATTCAGGTTGAAAGATGATGGCGCAAGGGTTGATAGAGTGATGAGTTTTTCAAGTTCTTCATCCGAAATTTTCTTTGATGGATCGTAGGAATGTACTGATCTTCTCGTATGGATTGCTTCAGTAACTGTCATGGTAAATCCTAAATAATATGAGTTGTAAATGATTACAAAAAATGATCGATTTATTCTCTATTGATTACCTGTACGGCTTGAAGTGAACATATATCACAATAACTTACTCAGCATTAAAGAGATAATCATCAATCTTATATTTATTAACTACAAATTCGGTTTTTTGTTTCTGATAATATATCCTGATGCGGTCGCTACTCCGAACAATACGATTGCCGCACCTGTAATAAGTGGCAGGTCAATTGGTTCATCGAGGATCAACCGACTGCCAAAAGCTGCTACCAATGGAACCAGGTAGTTAAATATTCCCGCCCTGGAGGCTTCGATCCTGCTAACCACTTTCGCCCAGAAAGTAAAGGCGATAATGGTGCAGACAATAGCTAAAAACAGCACTGACCAGACAAGAGGAGGTGGAGCATGAATCGTTGTCTCCACTAATGGCCGGTTAATCATGAATAAAAGCGGAATGCTTCCCAGGCTCATAGTTGCCGCTGTACTCGTAATTGCGCCTATCCGAGGAGTGTAGTAACGTAATCCGACAGTATAAATTCCGTAACTCAGTGGCGCTCCCATTGTGATGAGAACACCTGAAATTGTAATCAGCCGGAGATCGGAAGGCATTTCTCGGCCCAATACTACAACTGATATGCCGACCAATCCGATAATCAAGCCAATCCAGGTTCTTAGTGCTACTTTTTCTTTTAAAGTCAGTGAGGCAAAAATCGCTATTGACGTTGGGTTCAAAGCGATCACTAAGGCTGCAAGCGAAGCAGGAATTTTAGTCTGCCCGGTATTCAGGGAGATGTTATAACCTATTACTGCAAACAGACCAAGAATTGTAAGCCATAATAGATCTTTCAGATTTAGCGATGTTTTGTTTCGTTTCAGACGGTAAAAAGCAACCGGTCCGAAGATGAGGAGTACTGGTAAGAAACGCAAAACGACCAGTTGTCCCGGATTAACATAATCCAGGGCAATCCTGATTGCTACAAAAGAAAATCCCCACACTGCCATGGCAAATAGCGCCAGAAAGGTCGTGAGGGGATCTATAGTTACGGAAGATTGTTTCAGTCTATCACCTTTTCGACCATTGCAGCTATGTTGGCTTTTGGCACGGCTCCGACGATACGATCTTCTTCTTCACCGTTTTTGAATAAGATCAACGTGGGAATACCCCTGATTCCCAGCGAAGTGGCTTTTGCCGGATTATCATCAGTATTGACTTTTACAACTTTTAGTTTTCCTGTAAATTGATCTGCGACTTCTTGCACTGCTGGACTTACCATACGGCATGGTGCACACCAGGGCGCCCAAAAATCTACCAGTACAGGGATATCAGATTTAAGTACCTCAGATTCAAATGTTGCATCAGTAACATCATGTGCAGAGTGTTCACTCATCTTTTTCTCCAAATGTTTAAAATAAATTACTCTCTATATATTACCTAAAAAGAGAGTCAAATCTCTATTGATAACTGCGAAAATTAGTTAACAACAGTTAGTTTTTGTTTGTTTATCTGTTTTTACATCATAACAGTATTTATACCCAGATGGTGAACAACAAGAGCACAACTTCTTCATACTCATACATATCGGAAGAAATCCGAAAAATCCCCACTTGCTTTTTGAGAGTAATCCAGATATCATAATCAGAAATCCTAATCCAATTAAAATCCTGTCTTTGCAACTCAATGTTTCATTGTTCATTAAAAATCCACCTGTTCGTGTATTGTCCAATTTGATGCAGATACCATACAGAGGTTACATCGATTTTACTATGATGGTATCTCTCCGGCTCTGTTTGTCGTGATTTTGTCTGAACTTCAATATCATATATACGCACCTTCCGTTCAAGATCTTTAAGAGAGAGTAACTGAGTCGTTTTTCCATTTGTAGGGGCAGGATTTATCAGCCCACAGGTTTAAGAAGATAATGATATCTATGTAAATATATCTGGATATAATAGTTCTTGAAAGTTTTGCATCATCGGCAAGCCGACATCTGATTTTGCGATGAAAGCGGCTTTATAGCTGATCCCCAACCGCGCCGTCGATGGGTACTTAAAAGGACCACGCCGACTTCGCTATATACAGGTCTGCACATACGATCGAGTGTTTTCGGTGCTGCCAATCCGAAAACAGGCGAAATACATGCTCTGATCTTCGACAGGATGGATACTGGTCGTTTTCAAAGAGTTCTTGATGAATTCGCCAAGCAAACTGCCAAACGGAAGATAATGCTGGTTTTTGATAACATATCATGGATGTCCCCTGAATTGCCCCTGAATTATCCTGAATTG
>Ga0075120_10000309_pt1 | contig 40791 bp, 40 predicted proteins | sample AntAceMetag02UKL_FD_69792 | JGI IMG/M metagenome (GOLD analysis project Ga0075120, IMG submission 69792) | Saline lake microbial communities from Ace Lake, Antarctica - Antarctic Ace Lake Metagenome 02UKL | ecosystem: Environmental > Aquatic > Non-marine Saline and Alkaline > Saline | place...
GGCCAGCGCAACTTGAACAAGTAATCAAAACATGCTTGTTCATCAGGAAAACTATCTTGAAAATCAAAGAACGACAATATTTTAGCCATTGTTATCTCCGTATATATGCTGTACTTGTGTGTAGTAATATACGAATGTTCAGCACTCTTGTCAATGACTGGCTGAGCTAATGACATAACCGGATATTGAAATAGTCTAAAAGTATGAATAATTTGCTTGAAGGATTTCTCTGGGAAGGTGTATATTTTGAACAACTATCATGGTGTGTTTCGGCAGATTTTGCATTCTTTATTGCTTTTGATTCGTAATCTTCAATATATTTATAGACATGATAATCACTTGATTTAGAATAACTTGGTATATGTTTCTTAGCTTTATCGTAAGCATCTTTTCGCTTTAGCCATCTCGCTGTGCTTGTGAAGTGAAAACAAATCCATATTTCGAAGGAAGGGTTAGAGTATATTGCTTGAACGTTTCCACTTTTGTATTTCGAGCAAATTAAGTTAAAAAGGTTATCTCTTTTCAAATCGCAATTATCTTCGTTATCATAATCTAAGATTATAAAAATCTGGTCATATTTTACCGGTCTTTTTTGTCCAACATCATCATAGCTTTTAATTCTTTGCTTTAATGCATATGCCATCATATCCTGAGGATTATTGTCACCTTTCTCCTTAATCTGAATAGTAGCAGATTTTTTCCTTTTTACTCGCCTTAAATCATTGATATAGTTAGCGTCAGATGAGCCAGGAACTATTATTAGTACAAGTTCATTTCTTGGCCTTATCTTTCTTTTTCTTTTGAATATTTTTCTTAAATCTCTATTCTTCATCATTACTCGTTTTAGACGCACGAACCATAAAGCGATGATAAATGATCGGAATAGCATCATATTGACCGGCAAGATATCTGGAACGAATCGCCTCTTCTTTTTTGGGTTTAAAATCAATCAATGGGAATAATTCCGTCATACATGATTTCTTTTTATCAGTAAACCAGATTTGATCTCTTCTGTAAAGAGTCGGATCCATCAATGAAATATCATGTGTATTAAATATAAGTTGTGCTCCTTTACGGTTGATTTGTGGATCGTGGAATAATTTTACTATTGATTTTGTTAGTAATGGATGCAAATTACCTGCTAATTCGTCTATTAACAAAGTATCGCCATCTTCTAACGCATCTATTATCATTCCAGAAATTCTAAATAATTTCTGAGTACCTTCAGATTCATTGTTAAAATCAACTGTCAGAAAGTGTTTATTCCCCTCTTCTCCCTCAGCAGAATGGATGAATTTGGTCTCCAATGAATATGTTTCTTTTTGATCTCTTTGTATCAGCAGCTCATTAGATAATACTACTGCTGCACCATCTTTTAACTTGAGATCTAATCCCTCAACAACAGATCTCCTAATTTCAATATCTTCTATATCAATATCAGCATTTTGAATGAAATCTAAGACTTTCTTTTTAAATACCTCAGATTCTGAAACACGATGAATTGTGAATGGATACATTCCCGGTGCGTTATCAGGAGTTGAATTTAGATGTTGCTCGAACCACTCATACGGTTCAGCTACAATTGGAGAATTCCATCGATAAAGCGAACTCAAATATAGGGTATTTGGTCTTGTCTTTTTATAAATGCCAACTCTATCACCTTTCAGTTTAGGTCCATACCAAATCTCTTGTTTCGAGTCTAAATCACGAACATACAATACTGACCACTTTTGTCTGGGTTTATTTTCCTTTATACTAAGTTCTTCATAATTTATTAAGTTTTCTTTAATTGAGAAACAATAATGATAAATAAACTCTTGAAATAGAAATGAGATTGAAAAACGAGTTGGCTGCTCATTAAATTTTGGATCTAGGCCGAAGACACTTAGGTCATTGAGAATATCCTCACTCTTTTCATCAGCTGAACTTCTAATAAACGCTGACATATAATTTATGGCTTTGAAAATATTAGTTTTCCCAGATGCGTTTGGGCCATATATTATTGCGCTGGTTAGAATTCTATTTGCACGCACACTTTCTGAAATGTGAGTGTTGGTATCTAAAAATTCTTTATAACTCATGAATGGAACCATAGAAAGAGTTACTCTATCACCTATGGAAAGGAAATTCTCAACTGAGAATTCTATTAACATCTTTTTCTCCCATATAATATTATTATGATCGAATATAATGCATAAATTTACGGAAAAGCCACAAATATTATAATATTATTAGATGAGAGTCACAAAATTTGTCATACTATTCTAAAACAAGATTGCAATTCTCGTTGTGTAATATATTCGGCGGGTGGCCATGTTTGCTTGCAAACATGGTCTATTTTATGTCTTCTCTCCAATGAGTATGTTTCATTCCTCAATTCAGGAGCGTCCAACGTAAATCGTTAATTATGAACTATTACTAATTAGCGAATCCCTAACCTCTCTTATACTTCTTTTTCATAAATTCTATAAGTCTTATACCGTTTGCCGCCCATCATTTCGGCGGCTCGGTTCATCATTGTGTTGGTTTCGAGGATCCAGCTCATTTCGCTCCATGTATAGCCTTTTTTTACACCCTCGATGAATAGGTCGTGGTAAAAAACCGCATCTATACCTCTTCCGCGGTATTCTTCGAGAACGCCCATTATTGGAAACCGAGCGCTCATGCCGCCGTTGGCCTTGTCCGACCTCTGGCGGATTGCACAACGGTGGAATAATGTTTTGTCCCACTTGACAGTTCCGTATTTAAAGCCACTACTCATGTTTCCTTTTCAAATGGAAAGATATAACTGCTTTATGTAAACTGATAAACCAATAATACCCAGTTGGACAACCAACTATCTCATGAGCCAGTGCTGTGAATTTCGAAATTGAATTGTTATCTATTGACAAACAGTATTGTATATACTTAACTTTTTATAGCTCATCCGCCACAGGTGGAAGGAGTACTGACGCCGTGCCCTCTATAGTGCGGCGTTAGACGTTTCTACCCAAAGCTGTATCCCTCTCATTTCGTAATTTCCGCCTTGTATGCTCGCGTGGTGTATCATACGCGGTCAGTAGTAAAAAAGCACGAAAACCATCCCGTTTCCTGGTCTTTTCAACAAGGACAACCAGGAACTCCTCCCGAAACCAGATACTCCATCTCGGTTCACGCCCTCTCTGATTTTCCCAGCAATCGATATTGGGATCGTTAATATTTTCGATCATTGCGCGAATCCACTCAATACGTTCCATTCTTGGGGGTTCTGGGACAGCATTCGCATCGTTTCCTTGTATGCAGTGCCAAAACCCTTCTTCCTTATTCCTTTCAACTGGATTCCTTATACAGCGTACCCAACATCCTTGAAATTTTGGCTGGCTGGTGATAAAATCTCTACGAAATACCGCATATACTGCATTTAAAAAATTGTCCCAGTCACCATCATAATCATTCAAATAGTATAATGTTGGCAGCCAGGCGGGATCACACATTATTTGCTTCCCTGCCTTTCCACCGCAGAAGGCTCAGCTTTGGTTCGCGCAACCAAGTGGTTTTGTCCAAAGACCATCTGGAACGTTGTTGAATTCTCCTGATAACTTCAAGCTTTGCAGGATTCGATGTTAGCCCTCTGTTATGGTATCCAATAGCTCCTATGATGATATCTGTTAACTGCATGATAGCGACTTCATGGGATCGTATTTGTTGGACTCGTTTGATTACTTTCCCACGGACATCGCCCCGTGCCGAACGTAATATTTCTTCAAGCCTCTTACGTTTTTGTTCACTCCGAGTATCCTTTATATCCATATAGATTTGATATCGTTGGACTGGATCAATGATGGGTTCAAGCAAACGGAAGCACATCTTGTAATACCAGGTATCATGGCTCTGGTTGAAGTAGGTATGATTTAGCTGGGTTTTATCCGGTATTAGGATTCCTCGGAAATGCAGGTCATCATCATCGAAGAAGTAGTCAACAAGGTCAAGGTACAATTGCTTTTTTGAAGGAGATAGTTTTGACCATTTCAATTCAATAAATTTTGGTATTTCGTGGCGAATCTTGATCTCTGCTATACGATCACTCACCTCTTTAACGACACGAGTGGGACACCATACCGCTCCCAATACCATAACTGGTATGTTGTCATGTTCAAGGTGACAACTTTCATCAAGGTAAATATTGAATGGTTCACTCATGATACTTCACCTTTAATGTTACAGGATTGTTTTGCCACCATATAAAAATCCTTCTGTTCATTAACGAATCCCCGGATGCAAGCCATCCGGGCTACAATACTTTTTCATATATTCGGTAAGTCTTATACCGTTTGCCTCCCATCATTTCGGCTGCTCGGTTCATCATTGTGTTGGTTTCGAGGATCCAGCTCATTTCGCTCCATGTATAGCCTTTTTTTACACCCTCGATGAACAGGTCGTGGTAAAATACCGCATCAATACCCCTGCCACGGTATTCTTCGAGAACGCCCATCAGTGGGATACGTACGCTTGTGATCGCACCTTTACGTGTATGCCACATCAGCCTGGGAAGACCGAAGGGGAACAGGCGACCGTCACGGATTTTAATTACCGTTTCATTAATATTCGGCAGGGCGAGGAGGAAACCGACCAGTTCACCGTCATCTTTCTCGGCAAGAAATATTATGTCGAAATCCGCGATCTGTTTCAGGTTGTGTGCCATATGCCTGAATTCGTCTTCGGCAAACGGGACAGCGCACCAGTTGTCCTCCCATGCCTTACGGTAAACATCCCATATTTTCAATGCATCGCGCCAGAAATGTTTTTTGTCGAATTTCCTGAACTTCAGTTTGGTGCGTTTTCGGACCAGCTCAGCGCCACGGATAAGTTTTTCAGTAATCATTTGGTCATCGAAATAATAACAATACAGATCCATAGCTTTTTCAAAACCGCATTTGTCGATTAATACAGGATACCAGGAGGGATTGTAAGGCAGCATGACCATCGGGGAACGGTCAAAAGCATCAATTTGAATGCCGAGGTCTTCGTTTACCGAGGGATTGAAGGGACCACGAACCAGGTTATGATTCCATTCGCCGGCAGATTTTTCAACGGAGTCGAAAAGCGCCTTTGCAGCATCCTCGTCATCGATACATTCAAAAAACCCGAATTGGGTGGTGGTTTCATTGTGGGTGCTGTTATGTGCCGAATCGTTTATCGCGGCGATCCTGCCGGCAGGACGACCGTCGGAATAGACCACAAATTTCCGCATTTCAGCGTGATCGAAGAAGGGATTTTTTTTCGGATCAATCAGTTCTTTTACCTGGACACGCAAGGGAGGAACCCAGACAGGATTGGAGCCTTGAACGATGTACGGAACGTCAAGGAAATCCTTTTCCTGGCGTTTGTTTTCAACTTCTTTAATTTGTATTCCGGTGTTCATAAGCCCTTATTTTTATTCTAAACCATTTCTTGATAGTTACGTCTTGAACGATCTCTGATTCAGCAGCATTAAAAAGAAAAACCACAAAGTACTCGAAGAATTCGCAAAGAGCACAAAGAGTCTCTCTGTGACCTTAGTGCATACTTTGTGTTCTCTGCGGTTTGTTGTTTTTGAGCTAATCGACTTTAAGTTTCTTGAAATCTTTACCTCGTCAATATATAACAAATATCTAAAACGATCTCTGGTTCAGCAGCGTTATAAAGAAAAACCACAAAGTTCTCGAAGAATTCGCAAAGAGCACAAAGAGTCTCTCTGTGACCTTAGTGCATACTTTGTGTTCTCTGCGGTTTGTTGTTTTCTTTTTAGTTAATAGACTCTAAGTTGCTGACAATTTTGCTTTATCAATAACACATGGAATAACCAGATTTTTGTCAATAAACATGATGCAATATTTTCAGGCTCTATATAAACCCAAGCGTTTTGCCGACTTTAATCAGCTTCTCCATGGCGAAATCGAGATTCTCTTCGGTCAGGGTTGACATTAATGACAATCTTAGCAGTGATTTATCCGGCGGCACGGCGGGGCTGATCACCGGATTAACGAAGACACCCTCTGCCTGCAACATCATACAGGCTTTAAAAGCGTTCATTTCCTCACCGACATATATCGGGATAATTGGTGTTTCTGACTGACCGATATTGAAATTTGCCTGCTTGAGAGCATTTCTCAGGTATGCGGTCAATTCCATGAGACGTTCAATCCGTTCCGGTTCACGCTTGATAATTTCTACGGCTTTTATGACAGCCGCCACGCCCGCCGGAGGTGGACTTGCGGAGAAAATCAAAGCACGTGAATGATGCCTGAGGAAATGAATGATATTTTCGCTTGACGCTATAAATCCACCAATGGATGCCAGCGCTTTGCTGAAAGTACCGATGGTACCGAGGATTTTGTCTCCGATACCGAAATGTGACGCCGTTCCGGTTCCATTTTCGCCGATAACCCCAATGGCATGAGCGTCATCCACTATCACTTCCGCATTATACTTTTCAGCGATATCACAAATCTCTGGAAGCTTTGCAATATCACCTTCCATTGAGAAGACGCCGTCAATTACAATAATACATAACTTACCGGAAAGTGCGGACAGCTTTTTCTCAAGGTCTTCCATATCATTATGTGCATATTTTATTGTTTTACCATAGGCGAGGCGGGCTGCATCGATTATACTGGCATGATCTGCCTTGTCGATGATAATATATGAATCCCTGCCGACAAGCGCGGATATAACCCCCTGGTTCGCCATGAAACCTGTAGAATAAACCAGCGAGGCTTCAGTTCCCATAAAATCAGCAAGGACTTCCTCACATTCCGTATGAATTGACAGCGTACCATTGAGGAACCGCGATCCGGCGCATCCTGTACCATATTGGTCTATTGCTTTCTGTGCAGCAGCTTTTACTTCGGGGTGGTCTGTGAGACCGAGGTAGTTGTTGGAGCCCATCATCAGGACGGATTTACCATTCATGGTAACAATCGTCCCCTGCTCGCCTTCAATTTCGCGAAAATATGGATAAAGCCCCATCGCCATTACGCGACGCGCTTCAGTAAATTCCGCTACTCTTTCGGCAACGCTCTTCAAATATTTTCCATCGCGGCTTAATCAGGTGTAGTCAGGGCGATATCCTCTTCGCGCCACTTGAGAAGCTGTTCAAACGCTTCTTCCTCTGGAATAACAATCTTTAAGCCATCCCTGCGGCGCTTCAATTCAAGGTTTCCTTCTGTCAAATTTCGTTCACTGACTACGATCTGGAACGGGTATCCAAGAAGATCAGCGTCCTTAAACTTGAATCCCGGACGCACATCACGATCATCAAGGGCAACGCTCCAGCCTTTTTCCTTTAGATTTTCGTACCATTTATCGGCGGTATCCCCTACTTCGGGATTCTTACTTTTTAACTGTACTATCACAACTTCATACGGCGCAAGTGCAACAGACCAAATAATACCATTATTATCGGCTTGATTCTCTATGGCGGCAGCAAGGAGACGACCTATACCGATACCATAACTTCCCATCACCAACGGTACGTCTTTGCCATCCTTGTCAAGTACGGTTGCTTTCATAGCCTTACTGTATTTTGTGCCTAATTTGAATATATGACCAAGCTCAATCGCTTGGACTACATTCAAGGGTTCGCCGCAATTGGAGCATGGTTCGCCCTCTTTGACAGTCCTGATATCAGCCCATTCGTCAGGTTTGAATGTTTCACCGACTTGTACGCCTATGACATGATGGTCGTTTTCGTTCGCCCCGGTAGCACGATTTTTCGCATCTTTGAGACGATTATCGGCGATTATTCGTATTTTGCCCTCAAGCCCGACAGGTCCGAGGTAACCGATCTCTGCTCCGATCAATTTGAGGACTTCATCAGCCTCAGCAGGTCGCATGGATGCACCAAGCAGGGGCAGCAATTTTGATTCATTTACCTCTTCATCACCACGAATTAATACCATCACCAGTCCATCATCTCCAACAAATACAAGAGATTTAATAAATCTATCAGGCGTCAATCCAAGGAACTGCGAAACTTCTTCGACTGTCCGTTTTCCCGGTGTGGGGACTTTTTCAAACGGGATTACTTTTTCATCGGTGGTTTCTTCTTTCAACGCTGATGAAGCTACCTCCAGGTTAGCGGCATAGTCACATGAATCGCAGACCGCACAGGTATCTTCGCCGGCATCGGAGGCAATCATAAATTCCTCTGAACCGCTCCCTCCCATCAATCCACTGGAAGCGCCCACCACGAAGTAATCCAGACCACAGCGTTTGAATATCCTGCGATAAGCTTCATCATGCAGATCATATGATTTGTCTAATCCTTCAGAGTCAGAGTCAAGACTGTATGAATCTTTCATAATAAACTGACGGGTTCTTAATTCACCGCTTCGTGGACGTGGTTCGTCACGAAATTTAGACTGAAACTGATACCATATTTGCGGCAGCTCTTTATAACTGCGGACTTCGTTACGAGCTATGCTGCAGATGATTTCTTCATGAGTAGGCGCGAGAACAAGCTCGCGATCTTTGCGATCGCGAAGATGGAACATCTCAGATCCAAAGTCCGATGCCCTCCCGGTCTCTTGCCATATTTCCACCGGGTTCAGCATTGGCAGAAAAACCTCCTGCCCCCCGATTCTGTCCATTTCCTCGCGGACAATCTGAATCGCTTTTAATGCAGCTTTTTGTCCGAAAGGCAGATAATTATAAACACCAGCCATCAGCGGACGGATCAAACCCGCACGCAGCATTAGTTTATGACTGGTCACAACTGCGTCAGAAGGAACTTCTTTCAGTGTAGGTAAAAATGCTTTTGATAATCTCATCTTGGAATTTCTTGTTTGTTTCAGTTCGGTTCAAGTTTAAACGAATGATAATCAAATATCAACAATTACGGCTGTTTTATAAAAAAGAACTTTGTAACTGTTTAGCTTGTGTTATTATACAACAATGTAATGGCAGGATATTTATATATTAAGCTTGCTTTTCCCATTCTTTCAGTTTTTTACTTGCTTCTTTAAGTCGGTTTATTTCCTGACGATTCAGACTCTCGTAACCACTTTCGTTGATCTTGTCCAGCAACTCATCAACCTCTTTTTGCAGCTTTTCCATTTCATGGCTGCGGTTCCAGACAACCTCCAGGTTCTTCCTGCTCACACGATTAGACTGCCATCTAAGAGCAGACCGTATCCAATTGTCCTTCCTCAAATAAACCAGACCGAAAAGCATCCCGCCGAGATGGGCAAAATGTGCTATAGGTGAGCTTGGTTGGCTCAATGCAAAGAACAACTCGAGTGCGCCCATGATAATAACAAGATATTTTGCTTTTATAGGGAGAACGAACCATAATAATATCACACGATTAGGAAATGTCAGTCCAAACGCAAGCAGCAAGCCATAAATCGAACCCGATGCGCCAACGATGGGAATTGGACTTCCAGGTGTAACAACAGCATTCAACAATCCTGCTCCCACGCCACAAATGAGATAATATGTCAGAAAACGGCGGGGACCCCAGATGGATTCCAATTGAGCGCCAAACATCCAGAGGAGGAACATGTTCCAGAAAACATGCATGAATCCACCGTGGAGGAACATATATGTGAATGGCTGCCAGAGAAAACCATGCCAAAACCGGTACGGCGATAAGCCAAACACATGCGCCAAGTTAATTTTGAATAATGATTCAAAAGCAAAAAGCCCAACATTGATCATTATCAGGTTTCTGATTACCGGGCTCAAACCACTACCAAACCCGATACCGCCTCCACCGCGCCAATTCATTCTCTATCCAACTCCATAATTCTATTCATATATACAGTAGTAAAAATTTATAATTCATTTTTAGGATTCTTCTCGATCCCTTAACAGCGGAAACAAAATCACGTCACGTATCGATGTCCGGTTACTCATAATCATCGCCAACCGGTCAACTCCCATTCCAAGGCCTGCGGTTGGTGGCATACCGAGTTCGAGGGCGGCTATGAATTCCTCATCTAATGCCATCGCTTCTTCATCTCCTGCTGCACGAGCCTTTGCCTGATCCTCGAAACGGTTACGTTGATCCGATGGATCATTCAATTCTGTAAAAGCGTTGGCTATTTCCATGCCTCCCACAAATCCTTCGAAACGTTCTACCAGTTTACTTCCGCCATCTCGATGCATTTTTGCCAGGGGACTCAATTCAATAGGATAATCATATACGAATGTCGGACGGGTAAATCCTGGCTCTACAAGTTCACCAAAAAGTATGTCAAGAGCTTTGCCCTTTAAGGCTTTATCTTCAATCGTTACCTTTTTTTCTTTCGCTACATCACGTATTCGCTGCAAATCGGCATCTATTAGATCTTCGCCTGTTACCTCTTTTAGTGCATCAAAGAAACGTACTCTTCGCCACGGAGGTGTAAAATCAAGCTCATGCTTACCATAGTTTACTTTATAACTGCCATGCAGTTCCCTGGCTGTACTCGATACAATATCCTCAACCAGTTCCATCATGAAAGTATAATCTTCAAAAGCTGCATAACATTCCATCATGGTGAATTCGGGATTATGGGTACGGTCAACTCCCTCATTGCGAAAATCTTTTGATATTTCGTAAACCCTGTCCAGACCTCCAACAATCAGCCTTTTCAGATATAACTCATCGGCAATACGGAGATACAGATCTTTTTTAAGTTGATGATGATGGGTTTTAAATGGTCTCGCCGTACCACCTCCGTATAAAGGTTGCAAGACAGGAGTTTCCACCTCAAGAAAACCTTTTTTATCCAACATATTCCGCATGATCGAAATTATTCTTGCCCTGGTTCGGAAAGCATCCCGTTCCTCCGGGTTCACCACCAGGTCGAGTGCGCGATTGCGGTAACGTTCATTCGGATCAGAAAACTCATGATAACGCTCACCACTTTCCGCCTCTTCCTTCACTACCGGAAGTGGTCTCAAACATTTTGCCAGCAATGTCAAATCGTTGACATGGAGGGTTTTTTCACCGGTTTTAGTAACCATCGTTGTACCGTGAATCCCAACCCAGTCGCCAAGATCGATTTTTGTCTTGAAAAGAGAGTACAGATTGGGTTTCTCTTCAGTATTTATATCATCACGTCGCACATACATTTGAATTCTTCCGGTTTCATCAAGAATATGTGCAAATGAAGCCTTTCCCATGACGCGTTTGGCGACCAGTCGTCCGGCAAGTGAAATTTCCTGTTCTTTTTCTGAAATTTCTTCAAATGCTTCCAACATTGCCTGAACCGTATGTGTACGATTAAAATTATATGGATATGGATCAATCCCTTCATCCCTGAAAGCCTGTAACTTGTCACGGCGGGCTTTGATCAACTCGTGTATGGTTTCCATCCTTTTCCTTCATATATTCGTGGTACTCGCGGCGTCCAGCCGCATAAAATTTCGTAAGCGACTGTATCCGCTTTCTGCGCCAATTCCCATGCTCCAATCCGTTCTTTTCCCTGTTCGCCGATGAGCACAGCCTCTTCACCGACGCCGTGCTTATCACCATCGAGCCAGATCATCGCCTGGTCCATGCTGATATTACCGACTTGTGGATAACGTTTACCGCCGATTAAAACGTCAGCGCGATTGGACAATATCCGTGGATAACCGTCGCCGTATCCCAGGGGCAGTGTAGCGAGCCAACCGTCACGCGGCGCCTGCCAGCTATGCATATACCCGACACCCATTCCCTTGCGTATCCCCTTAAAGAAAACGATCTCAGTGTGAACACTTAGCGATGGCTTCAAATCCCAGATTCCATCAAGATGCGGTCCCGCCGGATATCCATAAAGAGTAATACCAGGTCGGACCATAGAGTAATCTAATCCGTCAAGATTGTAAAGCGCGGCGCTATTAGCAACATGAACGAATGGTACTTCGAGTCCGCCACGCTTCATCTCGTCGAGAACTCCCTGGAATAATTCCTTCTGCTGTTGAGCCAGTTCAATGTCAGGACCTTGCGCACGGACAAAATGAGTAAATACACCCACAAGTTCCAATCCCGGCATCTTAGCCGCTTCAAGTGCAAATACCGCAGCATTCTGAACCCGAACCCCAATCCTGTTCATTCCGGTATCGACCTTAATATGCACACGAGCAGTTCGACCGATTCTTCGTGCTTCTTCAGAAATCTGTTGTGCTTTATGAAGACTCGAAGCGGTTATATCCAGGTGATAATCAAGGAAATGTTTTACCTGGTAACCCACTAACCCGCCAAGTACAAGGATGGGCGCTTCTATTCCAGCCTGGCGAAGTTGAATTCCCTCCTCGAGAAAAGCAACGCCGAAAAAATCAACCCCAAGATCTGCAAATTTCCGAGCAATCGGAACCAATCCATGTCCATAGGCATCCGCTTTGAGAATCGCCATAATCCTGGCTTTCCCGGATTTACTCCGTACCACGGACAGGTTGTGTTCAAGGGCATCAAGATTGATGCGAAGATGAGTCGGGCGTCTCCTGAATGTTGGAATCAATTTTAGTCAACTTATTTTTTCGTCTGGACAATCAAGTCGGTTTTCCATGTTATATTTCACGGCTTTGCTGGAATTTAATCAGTGAATATAGGTGAGTTTGATAACTAATGCTATTATTTATTGCACTATTCGATTCAAATTGTTACTGATGAATGGGAAATAATGCCTATCCTTCGTATGCTTCAATACCAGTTATATCAGATCCCACTATCAAGGTATGCATGTGGTGTGTGCCCTCATAGGTATAAACTGATTCGAGGTTTGCCATGTGACGCATCACCGGGTAATCTTCCAGGATACCTTCCGCTCCGAGTAGATCACGAGCAATACGAGCTACTTCCAACGCTTTCTGACAATTATTCCGTTTCGCCAGGCTGATTTGACGGAAATTCGCCTTCCCACTCTCTTTCAAACGACCGAGCCGATATACCAGGAGCTGTCCTAAAGTGATTTCGTTCAGGATAGTAACTAATTTGTCCTGCACTAATTGAAAACCACCGATGGATTTACCCCATTGATTCCGGGTTTTTGCATAATTGATAACCGAGTCATAACAATCCTGCATGGCTCCCAGAACTCCCCAGGCGATCCCATAACGTGCCTGAGAAAGACACATTAAAGGAGATGCCAGGCCGTTGGCTTTCTCAAGGCGGTGGGTATCCGGAACAAATACAGCATCCATTAAGATCTCACCGGTAATGCTCGCCCTTAAACTCCATTTCCCGGTTATCTCCGGGCAATTTAATCCTTTGGAACCCTTTTCTACCAGGAATCCGGCTATTTCACCATCCAGCTTTGCCCAGACAAGGTTTACATCTGCAAACGGACTATTGGTTATCCATCGCTTTTTACCGTTAAGTATGTATCCGCCATCGACTTTTCTTGCAGTCGTGATAAGACCGCCGGGATTTGATCCGAAACCAGGCTCAACTAATCCATAAGAACCGATTTTCTCACCAGACGCCAGTTTGGGCAGCCAGAATTTCTTTTGTTCCTCAGTCCCCCAAGTGAGAATTGGGTATATCACCAGCGAATTCTGAACTGATGCGAAGCTGCGGATTCCACTGTCACCTCTTTCAAGTTCCTGCATTGCCAATCCGTAAGAGACGTATCCGTGCCCTTTCCCGCCATACTCAGGGGAAAGAGTGATCCCGAGGAGACCAAGATCAGCCATTTCGGGGATTAATTGATTTGGGAAGGTTGAATCGTTATAATGCTTGTTAATAACAGGAAGCAGGCGTGTGGAAACCCATTCACGAACATCATCCCTGATCCGCCGTTCTTCGTCATTCAGTAGATCGTCAATCCTATAATAATCAATGCCTTCGTAACTCATATATATCAACTCTCATTTCTCATGGTTATACACAACAAGTGAAACCCGACAGCAAGCAGTCGGGCCACCCAAACATAGATATCTACTTTATTTTCATGAATTCGATCAATTGTAATTGAGACTCTTCATTTCGTTCAAAATAATCACACACCATACATTTAGGAATAATGAATCAATACCGACAGGGCGATTGAGTTCAGAATATTTTCAGGCGATTCACTCCCGGATGGCAGAGCGATTGGACACCTTCCTCCAATCACCACCGATGCGGACGAGGCATTACAAAGTGTAATCATTGCTTTATACATGGAATTACCGGCATGAATATTATTTGCTATCAACACGTCTGCCACGCCCTGCTCGATTCCTTCAGTAGGAATACAGGGGATTGCATCAGGTTTTAACGCCATATCAAGACGCATGGGACCTTCAACAATAACTGATGGATCCTTTTCTTCAGTGAAAAACTCCATGATTACGGATTCTGCTATTGAAGTTGGAGATTGTGGAATTGGTGCATCCTCGAACGCCAATATTCCAACCCTTACAGTCTTTTTCCCTAATATATGAGCAACTTCAACTACATTATTAATGATACGTATTCCCTGGTCAACAGTAGGATTTGGAATTAGACCAATATCAGAAAGGAGAAGCAAGCCCGAATAATGTTTGTGTTCCATTACACCAACCGAGGAAAGGAAATCACCTCTCCTGCGGAAATTGCACTCATCGCTGAATAATATCTTGAAAAATTTCGGAACATCAAATCTCCCGGGAATCAATACATCGGTTTTGCCATTAACTACGTAATCGGATGCAAGTATTATCGCTTCTTTTTCACTTGGAGTGTGAATAATATTAAAATCCTTTTCCTTCAGTGATAATTTCGATAATGTAGATAGTATGGTTTTCTTATCGCCAATCAGTACCGGCTCTATCAATCCATGCTCATACGCAAGATTAACTCCATGAATGATTTGAGGATCATCCGGCTTCACGACAGCAAGTTTTGGTTTTGGAAGATTCTTTGCTTCCGCTTCAGCCTTTTCCAGAACTTCTGTCAGGCTGTTAAACTCTGTTGATAAAACGTTCATTGTTAACTCTTAAATATATAAACCTCTGTAGGGGCAGGATTTATCCGCCCGCAGGTTTGAGAAAAAGATAAAATCTATGAAAATATATTTGAATACTATAGAACGGGCGGATAAATCCTGCCCCTACAAATAAATCAAACTATACATTTACACAGAATCATTGCACTTATGTCTATCATCTCCCTTTGCCTCTATTCAAATCCAGACTCACAGCTACCACGCATAATCCATAGGATCAGGATGCGTCAACCAGTCAAGGGGATCGGCTTTTTTCAGGTATGGAACAACGGACAAAGCCAACCCGATGGCAGCAATTTCATCAATCTCATCACCTTTCGCCTGGGGTAAAATTGCAATAGGTACTTTTCCACCTAACAAGATTCTTGCTGAATACGCTTCGCCAAAGGAGGATAATGTCAATGCTAGAACCGACCGGGTTTGATGGCTGTCAACAATAATAACATCCGCCTGCCCCGCCACCGGTCCTATGCGGTTTCGCTGCTCCGCTGTCCAGGGATCTATTGCCGTATCAAAACTGAGTGGCCCCTCAACATCAACCCCGGAAATCTGCTCCTGTCCTACCATACTGGTTATTACCTGGCAATTATATGTGTGAAAATCATCTATTCCTACCTCATCCATTGGAGAAAGAAATGCAATCTTTGGACGTTCAATTCCCAATGCACGGCAGAGGTGTACGCTATTTTTCAGGTGGATGACTAAAGAATCATAACTGGGCGGACCCGGTCGGGCATGACCCGCGATAGTTAATAATTTTGGATAACTCGGTAATGAAAGCACACAGGCTCGTGTCACACCGTTCTCAAGCGGCAGTCGATGATATGGATTAGATAGCAGATGATACAACTGACGAGGTGTCATATCACCATGCAACAGTACATCCACTTCTCCATTCTTACACCAGTTTTGTAAAAATTTAATTTGCTCATTTGGATTGACGCATTGTTCAATTTCATAGTAATCAGGCTCCATCCATGCTTCAAGCATCAATTTGCCAATTTGTTCACGGTCACCCAATAATTTCAGCTCTATCCAACCTTTCTTTTTCAAAGATATAGCCGCATCGAAATCACGTGACGGTCCGCCAACCACTAAGCCGACTACCGGTTTTCGCTTTGAGAACTCAGGATTGGATACCTGTTTCAGTATTTCTTCGATGGTTTCAGGTTTTTTGAACATATACTTTTTTAGTGGTCAATTTCTTTAGATCCTTTGAAGCATTATGATAGATGCTTTCTAACAATTTACCTGTTTTTCTATCCCAATATGACCTTTTCATAAGCCTCTTCGATTGCTTTGATATTACCCTCAACAACCTCTTTTGAAAACTGATCCTCGAATTTTATTCTAACATGATGAACAACATTTTCCAAAGGAAGAATACCGGTAGCCCCAAAAAAAGCGCCGAGCATTGCGGTATTAGTCACTACCCGTTTCAAATGTTTTACAGCAATAGCAGAAGCTGGAATGGTAGCAATTGCTCCGCCTGTTCTTTTGAGCTGGCTTCTCAATTCAACCGGAGATAACGTAGAATTTACCAGGAGCAAACCATCATCTTGTAAACCCTTTAATACCATTGGCAGTTCAAGCAATGAAGGATCAAGCACAATTATTACATTTGGTTCCTGAATAGTGTTGTACAATACTATCTCTTTTTTGTCAATACGGGTAAAAGCAGAGATCGGCGCACCCCGGCGTTCTGATCCAAACTGCGGAAAAGATTGAATCTGCATCCCCATCTCGAGGGCAGTCTCGGCTAATAATTTAGCAGCCGTTACCGCCCCCTGTCCGCCACGCCCATGCCAGCGGATTTCCAGAGGATATTCTATGGTTACTGTGCCAATGGTTTTTTGTTCTGACAAGCTCAGGGTTTCCTTATGTCTGCTTTCTGTTCCATTCACTTAATTCCTGCCATCGCTTTTCAATATTTTTTTCAAACGCTTCAATGTCTTCATTTTTAAAATGTGCGAACCGGTTCTGGAGTTCAAGGTACTCTTTGATTGGTATCGGATCAGGAATATCGGTAAGCGTTAACTTTTCACCATTTTCAATCTCAAGCAAAGGGAAGACCCGGCTTTCGACAGCATTACGCGCAACTTTGACAGTATTTTTCTCCTCGAACCTCTGCCCCGGAGGACATGGGGCGAAAACATGCAGGAAACGAAAACCCTTTATCTCTTTTGCTTTCTGGAATTTCCGCAGGAAATCATCCGGATGCGAAGGGCTTGCGGTGGCGATATAGGGTATCCGGTGTGCTGCCATGATTGAAATGATATCTTTTTTTATGCTTGTCTTGGGCTTTTTATTTGGAGTCGTTGTAGTCCATGCCGCTTTCGGAGTCGCCCCGCTTTGTTGAATGCCTGTATTCATGTATGCTTCGTTGTCATAGCATACATACAGATAATCGTCATTTCTGTCGGCAGCAGCAGAAACTGCTCCAAGACCGATATCGAATGTTGCGCCATCGCCCGCCCAGGCAACTACAAGTGTTTCGTTATCGCCCTGGGTTGTCAATCCCGCTTTGATCCCGGTCGCTGTAGGAGCAGTAGCACCGAATGCGATATGCATTAAAGGAACTCCAAGTGATGAAACAGGAAATGGACCATCTATCACAGCCATGCAACAGGCGGGAATCACAAATATACATCTATTTCCAATCGCCTTTAGCGCCATCCTCAAACTGAGTGCCCCGCCACAGCCCTGGCAGGCGAGATGACCTCCAGACGGTCCAGAATGATCTTTTCCAAGAATATTAACAGTAGCTTTATTAGGTTCTCGAATTATCATTTTCGTACATCCACCCAGTTGATTCCCACCGGATCGGCACTTCCTTCAAGCATAGCCCTGAATACACTTTCGACTGATTCGGGCTGGATTTCTCGTCCGCCAAGACCGGCGATAAATCCGTAAACACTATTTCTACTTTCCGGAGACAGAACCGATTTTACTTCGCTGCCAACCGGTCCGCTGATACCAAAAGAAACCGCGCGATCTATCACACCAACCTGACTTCCCTCCGGAATTAATTCCTTCAATTGTTTGATGGGAAAAGGACGGTACTGCCACATTCGTATCCCCCCGGCTTTGATACCTTCTTTACGCAGTTTATCAACAGCATATCTAACCGATCCAAAAGCGGTGCCAAGACACATCACAACTACTTCCGCATCGTCAATTCTATAAGGATAAAGCGGTTTTAATTGTCGTCCGGTTGCTTTTTCCCATTCCTCAATCTCAGATAGAATTACTTCCTTTGCAATATCCATCGACTGTTCGATCTTGTAACGCTGTTCCATAAAAACGTCCGGGAACATCATTCCACCGAAAGCATGAGGCTCGTCAGGATCAAGTTTTACAGGTGTTTCACGAGGAGGTAGATATTCATCGACCAAATCCTGCGGTGGAAGAATTACTGCTTCGGTACTATGGGATAGCACGAACGCATCAAGTACAACCATTGCTGGAAGGAGAACCTGCTCCGCCACCTTGAAAGCAAGGAGTGTCGAGTCGAAGACCTCCTGGTTATTCGCACAATAGAACTGCATCCAACCGGTGTCACGTTGTGCCATAGAATCCGATTGATCAGTTAATATCGTCCATGGTGCTGCAAGAGCACGGTTGACTTCACCAAGTATTACCGGGGTACGTGCCCCGACTGCCCAATGTAGCATCTCGTGCATTAATGCAAGCCCCTGGCTCGAGGTTGCAGTAAATGCTCTCGCTCCAGTCATCGATGCGCCGATACATGCGGACATCGAGGAATGCTCCGATTCAGTCTGTATAAATTTTGCGTCCATTTTCCCGGCAGCGCAGAATTCAGCTATCTCTTCAACTACCGAGGTCTGAGGGGTGATTGGATAAGCGGCTACTACATGTATTCGCGCCATTCGCACAGCGTGTGCGATTGCCTGGTTTCCGGTGATTGCTATTCGATGCTCTTCGGATATCATTGGGTTTCCGTTTTAACTACGTCCGATTCTTTATTGACCGGCTCCATGACCAGTGCGCATCTAGGACATTCTTCAACACAAATTCCACACCCTTTGCAATGGGAATCGAATATCATCAACTCTTTACTTTGAGGATCACGATGTACCGCAGCTCCCTCAGGACAGAATATCTGGCATAATCCGCAATTGGTACATCTTCCGCATGAAAAGCAACGATTCGCTTCAGCCTTTGCTTCTTCCGGAGTATATCCGGATTCAACCTCACGGAAAGAGTTATCTGGTTTCTGATCCAAAACCTTTGCAAGTTCTTCTCTTTCAACATTCGGAAAATATGCCGGGTTCAAATCTTTATATTGTATAGTCTTGATACCTTCTGCAAGAACGTCTGATTCACCATTTTTAAGGTATCCAGCAAGTGATGCAGGTCCTCCACCCACTATATAGCTTTCAAGGGGATTCGCACTTTTTCCAAGCAGGAAACGGTCGATTGCCATAGCAGCACGTTTTCCACCACCTATGGCATGTGCTACAGTCCTGTCACCACCGACAAAATCACCGCCTGCAAAGAGTCCTTGAATATTTGACGATCCCCAGTGATTCAACTCAGATAAAGCATTTTGAAAATCTGAATTCTTTGTTAATTCTTCTTTGTCTATAATCTCACCCAATGCATTAATCATTGAGGATGCAGGAATCACAAAATCACTTCCCGGCACCGGGATTGGCGATCTCCTTCCAGAATCGTCAGGCTCGCCAAGTTTTGTTTTCAGACATTTCATACCTGTAAGTGAACCGTTTTCTACTATTAACTCCAGAGGTATTGCTAATTCCTCCAGTTGTATCCCCTCTTTCAAAGCATCATCGATTTCTGTCTCGTAGGCGGGCATTTCTGCTCGTGTGCGTCGATATACAATCGTAACATTTGCACCCGATCGTTTTGCGCTCCTCGCAGCATCGACGGCGCTGTTTCCTCCACCGATTATTATACATTCTCTTCCCGTTTCGGGAATATTTCCAGATGTTGCCTCTGACAAATATTCTATCGCACTATATACTGCTTTATTGTTATCCCCTTTAATATTAATGTCTCTACTCTTAGCTGCACCTGTTGCAACAAATACTGAATCATACGATTCCAATAACTTAGAGAGTTCCTTAGCCTCGCCGACATTCACTCCACAATTAATTCGGACACCCATGTCTTTTATTCTTCCAATTTCCTTGGACAGTATGTCTTTCGGGAGACGGTAGGCGGGGATACCGTAGAGTAACAGTCCACCCGGTTCAGGTTTTCGCTCAAAAATCTCGACCTTATGTCCCAATAATGAGAGCGCCCAGGCAGAAGCGAGTCCACCAGGTCCGGAACCGGCAATCGCAATATTTTTCCCAGTTGCAGGTCGAGCCTGGCTCCATATATTGGCAGAATCGAAATAGGGGAGATCACCTAAATATCGTTCAATTGCTCTAATTCCAACAGAGCCATCCAGTTGAACTCGATTGCATCCGGATTCGCATGGATGATAGCATACCCTGCCGCATGTTGCGGGAAGCGGTGTCTCGGCTGCCAGTAGTCGTGCTGCGCTCTCAACATCGCCCTCTCGAACAGTGCTGACAAATCCTTCGACATCATTTCCAACCGGGCAATGCGCAAGGCATGGTGATAGACCTCGTAAATACCGTGGACGATTTTCTTTCCATCCACCAACAGGCATTTTCTCGGTGTTAGCCCAGCTTGCAGCCATAGGCGGGATCTCGTCGGCACTCAATTGTCCCGGCGGTTTAGCTGATCCTTCACGAACATGTCGTAAGGCCTCATCACTGAATATTTCTTTATGTATTGCCATACAAATTAGGAATTAGAAATTAGGAATCTCTTTACTTCCTTAGTGTTTCTTTCATGGTTAGAGTTATAGAGCTTAGAAGTTTAACGATTTCTATGTTATCTTTGAATAATGATTCCGATTCTTTCTCTGTTAGAAAATGGCTGTCACGTAGCAACCTAAGCCAATAATGCGTTTCGCGTGCTTCTTTGAATGCTATATACATCTTGGAATTAAAATCTTTTTTACTTTGTCCGGCTATAGCCTCTTCAATATTTGCACCAATAGAAGTTCCACATCGAAGTATTTGTTTTGATAAAACATATTCTTTCTTATCGTCCACCATGTATTTATACAGCTTAATAATCCTCAGCGCAAAAGTATAACTCTTGTCCTGAATAACATTCTCTTTCATTTCAAATCTTTCAATTCCTAATTCCAAATTCCTAATTTCTAATTATCAAAACCTCTTGTTTTTTAAAAGGTGTCTGGCAATCACAACTCTTTGGATTTCGTTTGTGCCTTCGAAGATTCTTGTTATCCTGGCGTCACGGTAGAAACGTTCAATTGGATATTCGCTCATGTATCCCATTCCACCATGAACTTGAACAGCTTTATCAACAACTCTGCCAAGAGCTTCTGAACAGAACAACTTTACAATCGCCGATTCCCTGCTGAACCGTATTTTCTGATCGCACATCCAGGCGGTTTTATAAGTCATGTTTTCCATTGCATACACATCAGCAGCCATATCAGCAAGCATGAACTGTATCGCCTGCAGTCTTGCAATCGGTCCACCGAACTGTTCTCGTGCATTAGCGTGTAAAATCGAAAGATCGAGGGCTTCTTTCGCCAAACCGAGACATTGCGCTCCCAGCGAGAGACGACCCACATCCAACGTCTCCATTGCAACCCTGAAACCATTTCCACGTGCTCCGAGCATGTGGTCTTTTGGAACACGGACATCCTCAAGAAATATATCGGTCGTCGGTGATCCGTGAATCCCCATCTTCTTTTCCGGCGGTCCGGCAGTAAAACCGGGCATATCTTTTTCAACTATAAAAGTCGAGATGCCTCTCGTGCCGGTCCCGGGATCGGTGCGGGCAAAGACGCTGTAAACATCCGCCAGGCCACCGTTAGTGATAAAAGTCTTCTGCCCGTTGAGAACAAAACAGTCATCTTCTTCTTTCGCGGTTGCTCTCATTGCAGCAGCGTCACTTCCTGCACCAGGCTCTGTCAATGCGAACGAAGCGATTTTCTCCCCGGAAGTAAGATCAGGCAAAAATTTCTGCTTCTGTTCCTCTGTTCCTGCAAGATAGATAGCCATAGCCCCGATAGAGACATGCCCGCCAAGTATCGCTGCCGTAGAAGCACAACCACGTGACAGCTCCTCAAGTACAATACAATATCCTACTTCTCCGAAACCGGCGCCACCGTACTCCTCTGGAAACGCCAGTCCCATGAATCCGAGTTCCGCCATCTGATCAATGATTTTGCGGGGGACTTCCCCGGTTTCATCTATCTGTGCCGCAATCGGCTTAAGCTCCTTCTGCGTAAACTTACGCGCCATATCACGGAGCATTTCCTGTTCTTCGTTGAATGTAAAATCCATCTTTTCTTCTCCACGGGATACTTAATAAATTATTTCACTCGCCGTCATTGCGAGCAAAGCGAAGCAATCCCCTTAATTGACCATCTTAGGGTAAAGATCGATCCACTCTGGGTTGATTGATTCAATAAGAGCAATCTTTTTCTTTCTCGATCCCCCCTTGATTCTCTTCTCTTCCGCAATAGCGTCAATGCTGCTATTACATTCTTGGTAGAAAACAAGATTTATAACATTGTATCTCTTTGTGAATCCCTTAACTAAGCCCTCTTTATGCTCATGTGCTCTTCTAATAATGTCATTGGTTACTCCGGTATGGAGCACAGTATTGTGCTTATTAGTCATTATGTAAACGTAGTATTGTTTTTCACCCATGGTTATTGCTCATTACTAGGGGATTGCTTCGCTTCGCTCGCAATGACGGTATTTTTTATGGCACAGCAATCGACCTAAGCGAATTAGGATCGCCTTCTCGCATTAGATCAAAGCCCTTGTTGATCTCATCCAGTCCGAATCTTGCAGTTACCAGGTCTTTGACACTTATTTTTCCAATACGCGCCATCTCGATAATCCTTGGATAATCAACCGGACGACAGCCTAATGATCCGACAATTTCCTGCTCAAAGAACATTATTTTCGCTGCAGGCAATTCGACAGTTTTTGCAGTATAGCCTACTACGACAGTTCTTCCGCCTTTGCGGATACAGGAAAAAGCCTGCTGAATGGTTTTCGGATTTCCGATGCACTCGAAAGTTACATCCGCTCCACCGCCAGTGAGTTTTTTGACTACTTTGTCAATACGATCTACTTCTTTCGCATTAATCACGGCAGTAGCACCGAGTTTTTTTGCCCATTCGAGTTTTTCCGGGATAACATCTACTGCTATCACAGAAGCACCAGCCGCAGCAGCTACCTGCACAGCATTTATTCCTACACCGCCGCAACCGAAAACGACCACATTGTATCCAGCCTTTACCTCACCGCGATTCACAACCGCGTGATATGGCGTACTGATGGCATCCGCGATGATAGAACTTTCCTCTAATGGAAGTTCTTCCGGCAGCATCAACGCATCTTTTGCCGGAGCGATGACATATTCTGCATAAGCGCCGTCAACATGATTACCGAACATTACCATATCGTCGCAAATGTTCTCTTTTCCAATACGGCAATTGTGGCAGACTCCGCAACTTAGAACCGCCGGTAATAATACCCTGTCACCTTCTTTCCAGTTGGTTACGCCTGAGCCCATCGCGGCAACTGTACCGGAAGGTTCATGGCCAAGAATCATGGGCGGTTTCTTGAACGTTGGTACACCATGATCGATATAATGCATATCCGTATGGCAAATCCCGCATGCCGCCACTTTTACAAGAATCTCGCCTTCCTTCGGTTCAGGAGTTGGAACTTCCTGCACTTCCAGAGGTTTATTCGGACCAAGAAATACTGCTGCTTTCATCTTTTTACCCTCCTTAAAAAACTAATATTATCAGAAAGTTACTTACTAAACAACATGACTACCAAAAACTATTTCACGCAAAGACGCAAAGGTGCAAAGAAAAGATAAAGAAAAAATTATTGCTTTTGACGTATGAAGATGGTTTTCTCAAACTGATGTACACAACTACTGCAACTTTCATCCGGTATATCATCGGGAAGCTCCGGTTGTTCGAGTCGAACTTCGAATCCCAACTCCTCGAAAAGTGCTATCGATTCTTTGAGACGATCACCAAATGCCGTATGTCGTTTCTCCCAGCCTTCATTTATCAGGTTTTCATGCAGACCCATATAAGAAGCTCTTTAATAAATATAAGATTCAAAGTCGCTGATACTTAAACGTTAAATTTTTACTTCCAGCGACAACATGTTTCCAGGCACGAAACCTTTTGAAGCAAAGAATTTAATCAAATCCTGATCGTGCCAATCGACAAGGGTTCTTACATTATTGACCCCGAGTTTTTTCAATTGATTGATAGTGTGCTTGAAGAGATCGGTAGCTAATGCCTTTCCCCGGTATTCCGGCAGTAGTCCGATAGTATCAATTCGCGCCACGTTCTCAGGCAGTCCAAACTCACCAGTAATCACCTCTGCCATAAGAAAACCAACGACTTTACCTTCTATTTCAATTACGTTTGATGCTACCAACCGCCATTTCTTATCGAGAGCTTCTTCAAGTTTGCGCTCCAGGTAGCGTTCACGGTTTTCACCTGTTGAAACCTCATCTATCTCGACAAGAAGAGGGAGGTCTTCCTTGCGTACCGGGCGAATTACAATATCCATGGGTTGAGGCATTATTTTACTCCTTTATGAGTCAAAAATAATTGAGAGTTATAAATTATGAATTTAAAAATAATAGTATTTCAAAATGACCAGTTCGATTAAAACAAGTCATCCAGTTCATCATCCGCACCGGGCATTTCACCATGTTTCCTAATGTGCTGTTGAATCAGTTCGCTTTCACGTTGAGTGTACATCTGGTCTTCCTGCCAACGGAATTTCTTCAATTCACCTTCATCAAGCTCATCCAGCCATTCATTAAGCAAATCACGGATATTCATTTCGCCCTTGATGCGCAACACTTCTCCGTCAGCATTGATCAGTTCACATACTCCGGGAACCTCAGGTATTTGATCCACTTCATCCCTGGTAAGCTTAAACCATTCCTCCGGTGGCAAAATGGGCGGTTTGATCCTGTGCCTGATATTACAACGAAGGCAGCGATTTGCCTCGGCAGCCGCTTCGATTGGGCTTAGAGTAGAACGTATCAAATCCATCCCGCATGTACGGTCAATTGGATCTGCTTCTACTGCTTCATTCCTATCTGTCAAGTGAACGTCTTTAGCATCAAACCCATGAATTTCTTCTTCACCGACCTCAAAGATTCCATCTCCACCAAGGAATTTGTCTATTGCCATAGCGGCACGTTTTCCCGATGCGATAGCCTCGATTACTGAGGATGGACCATGTACCAGGTCACCGGCTCCAAAGAAACCCGGCAGCCATGCATCCACGGATTCGGAGTCGGGAGAAAGCAATCCATGATTGCTAAGAGCTTTGCCGGCTTCCACACCAAATGCGTTTTCATCCGTCACTTGCCCAATGGCTAAAATCACCCAGTCTGCTTCGCGCTCTATACGATTTCCCTCGGCAAATTGAGGCGCGAAATAGCCGTGATCGTCAAAAACCCTCGAACATTTTTTGAATTCCGCTTTTGAGATGCGTCCATTGCCTGAGATAAAACGAGAAGGTCCCCATCCCGTGGTGAATATTATACCTTCATCTTTGGCTTGTTTGATTTCATCCGAGGTGGCGGGCAATTCGTCTTCACTTTCCAACGAAACAATTTCTACCGATTCCGCATTGAGACGAAGCGCCGTCATTGCAATATCCACCGCAACGCTTCCTCCTCCAACTACCACTACTTTACCTTTTACATGCAGTGGTTGATCCGAGACTGCAGCGCGAAGAAAATCAACACCCCACAGCACACCGTCAAGGTTAACACCTTCTACGTCAATACGTTTGCTTAAAGGGGTACCCATCGCGAGCAGTACAGCATCATGACCAAATTCACGAAGTGTATATGGATCAAGATTATCACCAAGAACCATTCCGCCCTGAAATTCAATTCCAAGCTTTTCAAGGAATGATAGATCCTTCTCTAAAACTGACACTGGAAGACGGAAACGAGGTATGACCTGTCTCAGAAATCCACCGGGCTTATCAGCGGCATCAGAAAGAATGACTTTGTGCCCTTTAATGGCAAGCATCCATGCAGCAGATATTCCCGCAGGTCCGGCGCCTATAATAGCTACTACTTTCCCTGTGTCCGGCGCTCGTTCGGGAATACCTGGATAATCATCACTTTCAAACGCATACCGTTTGAGATCGCAGATTGCTACCGGTTGATCAAGATGACTGCGGCGGCAATGATCTTCGCAGGGATGAAAACAGACATAACCTAACGTTGCCGGTAACGGTACACTTTGGGAAATAATTTTCCGTGCGGCGGCTAAATCACCTTCTGCAATTTTGCGAACGTACTGTGGAATATCTATTCCACCGGGACAGGCATTGTTACAGGGAAGTTGCGCTCCGGCGGCAGGAGTCTCCACTCCTTCACGATCCCTTAACGCGCCTGTCGGACATATTTCTATACAAGCACCGCAGAAACGGCATTCAGCCTCCGGCATATCGCCCGGTTTTATAGTTCCAACTACAAATTTATCATTTTTTAATACTGCGCCTAATACATCCGCTCCGGCAATTTCATGACATGCACGAACACAACGCAGGCATCCGATACAGAGTGAATAGTCGCGGATAAAGAGAGGATCTTCTAATATTATTGTTTCTTCAGGCACCTTATATGCCAGCATATCTGCCGCATAACCGACATAATCAGCTACTTTTCCAATCTCACAATGACCTAATAAGATACAGCAACGTTCCGGCACCGGTACATTCATTGAACAGTCTGTGCGGCTGCATCCTTCACGCTGTTCACAGAGCAGACAGGCGTGAGGATGATCTGCCATAATTCGGTTAAGCGCCTTTTGACGGAGATTTTTCAGATCATCACCGGTCGTTGTTACCACCATTCCTTCAGAAACGGGAATACGGCATGAGGAAATTGCATCATCTTTCCCGCCGAGATGCACTTTGCATAATCCACAGCCCTTTGCCTCGGCTTCCTGAACGGTCAAACCGGCATGTTCACCGATGAATTCTTTTACGCCTTGAAAAACGCACTCATCAAGCACAACGTCCTTCAGGTCACTTACTGCGTGATCTGCACAGAGATGTGGTATATAAATTCCAGCATCGAGAGCTGCGAAGAGAATGGTAGTCCCTTCCTCAGCCGTGACACTTTGATCGTTTATTTTAAAGGTTACTTTCGACATGATTTACCAGGAATGTTCAATAGCGTTTAATGTACAAGCGACAACACAGGGCAATGGTGGACGATTACCAACAGGTTTACAGGGGCTGCAATCGTATTTTATCGATTTTCTTTTATCTTCCTTTATAGTCGCAACTATATCGTCATAATCATCTTCTATTATTTCGAACAGACCAACCGGGCATCCCTTAAGACAGGGATGATCTGCACAATCGATACATATATCCGTATCTATAGTGATATAATATGCCCCCGACCCATCCATATAACCGTAATTTGCTTTCATGCGTTTTCTCTTCCAGTGATTTTACCGAAATCTATAAATCATAATATTCTTTTACTTTGCGTCTTTGCGCCTTTGCGTGAAAAATTATTCCTCCAAACGGTTGACAACTCTAGAAATCCCATTCTTAATCAGTACTTCTCCAAAATTGATCAATAGACCAAGACGAATATCTGTTAATCTTAGATAAGTCAAAAGTTGTTTCTTGTGCACAGGATGCAATTCCTCAAGTGATTTGATTTCAATAATTAATTTTCGTTCAACAATAAGGTCGGCGCGAAACCCTTCTTCAAATCTTTTTCCCTCAAATTCAATTTTAACAGGAACCTGACGTAATACACTCAAGCCTGCTTCACTTAATGTGTTAGCCAAGCATATTTCATACACTGATTCCAGTAATCCCGGACCTAAACCAGTATGAATTCTAAATGCTGCATCAACGACTTTTTGAGCTATCTGATTTTCAGTCATGTGTCTTATTTCTCACGCAAAGGCGCAAAGGCGCAAAGTTTTTAATACATCCTCAACCTAAGAAATCAGAGATTTGACTCTTTCAATAATCTTCTCAGAATAATTGAAAATATCATCAACAGAATTAATTTTTACTTTGTTCTCTTTATTTTCTGAATCAAATAGGACTAACGACATATTTTCTGGATTATTCATATAAAAAAGACAAATTCTCTTACGAATATTATTATCAAGAAGAATATTACAATAAGTTTGCACATCACGTATTGTAACTCTTGCACTATCAACTGTGCCATTTAGAATTGCCTTCACTATGCCAAATCCAGCCCATTCATCTTCCGTTGTAATAATAGTAGCTTTTGGTAATTTTTCCTCAGTAATACTCTCTTGCTTTTCTTCACTCACCTGTTCCGAATCTTTCATAAGTGCTTCGTTCAGTATTTCTCTCACTCTATCATCAAAATATTTATTTAATGCCCTCTTCAATGGAACACTAAATTCATCACGTAATTTTGAAGTTTTTACCTTTCCTGGCATTACTTTTCCAAGAAAGAAATTAACGAATTCGGTGGATGGTGATTCTAATTCATCTTTAAGTATATCTTTGATTTGGTTAGTGTATTTTAAGGTACTTGCCCTCTTGTTCACTTCATCAGTATTAAACACTTTCTTTGTAAATCTTTTCAGTTCATCAATTTGTTTTTCATCTTCAGAATGCTCTAAAATATTAAACTCGAAAAACGGTAGTTGATCCATTTTGTTTTTTTCATCTAGATCACTATAAAATCGATAAATCACACCATCCGTAAGCACTCCAATTCTGGTTTTTGTAACAGTAAAGTATCTAAATAGTTGACTAAAAGGTTTTTCAATATCTGCTCCGCATGACTTGCACTCAAAAATCATAATCGGTTTACCGTCAATTTTAATAGCGTAGTCAACTTTCTCGCCTTTTTTCACCCCAACGTCTGCTATAAATTCTGGTTCAACTTCATTGAGATTATTAACTTCATAACCTAACAATCTAATAAATGGGTTGACTAAGGAAGTTTTAGTTGCTTCCTCAGTTTTGTCCTTAAGGAGATCAATCTGTGAGATAACATGATTCTTATGCTCTCTAATCACGTTTAAAAAATCTAAATCCATCATATCCTCCACGTATTAAAATGAAATGATGTTTACAAATGTGAATTTATATTTTTAAGATAGCGAAACCACTTATTATTTTCTCATGAAAAGATGCAAAGAAAAATCAAAAATATTTTATAATCCTGTCTATCCCTGCAATCTTTCAATTCTTAATTCATAATTCTTAATTATTTCTTCCTGCCTTTGCCTTTTTCAACAAGCGCTTTACCAAACAAAGCTGCGCCCAAAGCTCCGGCAATCTGGGTATCATGTTTTGCAGTCAGGGCTGTCAATCCGAGTTCCTGCTCGAGGCGTTTTACAACACCACTGTTCTTTCCAATACCACCTGTAATTGCGAAATCCTTTTGTACTCCAACCCGCTCTAACAGTGTAAAAACCCTGTGAGCCATCGCTGAACAATAGGCGGCGAGAACTTTACTTTGTGACCATCCTTCACGCAGTAAAGAAGCGGCTTCAGACTTGGCAAATACAACGCAAGTTGACGAAACCGGTGGAGGTTCTTCCTCAACATCAAAGGATAGGTCTCCGACATCTTCGATAGAAACACCCAGCAGGTCAGCGAAAACTTCCATTCCACGACCGGTCCCTGCGGCACATTTATCGTTCATCAGGAAGTTCGTTACTTTGCCTCGCTCATCACATAGAATTGCCTTGCAATCCTGTCCACCCATATCAAGGATAGTCCGAACCGTAGGACCGTACATATAATTCCCACCACGTGCATGGCAGGCAATCTCTGTAATCGCTTTATCGGCAAACGGAACATTGACTCGTCCATAACCGGTACCAACTACGAAATTAAAATCGTCAAGCGTCATTCCAGTGTCTTCCAACGCCCAGTTCATTGCATTATGCGCACTGTCGGGGCTATTTGAACCGGTACGCATATTTGAAAATGCATACAGTTCTCCATCAACCATAATAACTGCCTGGGAACTCACCGAACCGACATCTACACCGCTGGTGACAATCTTTCCTTCCCGCCAGTCACGGTTTTCATCATGCCAGTTGTATTCTTTCCAGCGCCAAAACTCCTTCGCCATCTATAAACTCCTCTATTTTGAAGTCAACTTTTAAAATCAGGGGATTGCTTCGCTATGCTCGCAATGACGTAGCTTGCTTTTGTTATAAGTGGTTGCAAATCCTAATTCATAATTCTTAATTCTTGATTCTTGATTTTTAATTGCTTCTAATTTGCTCTTTCCGCGGCGATCAATGCCGCGCCGAGTGCATTAACAAATTCCGGATCATCAGCTACGATAACATCCATTTCTATCGCCTCATTCAAAGAGCGAATAAATCCGACATTCAAGGCAACTCCGCCGATAACAAGTACTTCTTTGTTCAAACCGATCCTTCTTGCCATGGACGTAATCCTGCTTGCTATAGCATCGTGAATAGCTTTTGAGATGTCCTGCTTAGGGGTCTCAGCGTGTAACAGGCTGACCACTTCGCTTTCGGCAAATACCGCGCATTGAGCATTCATTGGCACAGAGGCATCGGAGCCAAGAGATAATTTTCCCAGCTCGGCAACATCAACTTCCAACGCTCTCGCCATTGATTCAGTGAAAGCACCCGAACCTGCGGCACATTTTTCATTCACTGCAAAATCTTCTACTTTACCTTTTTCAGTGCAACGGATAGCTCTTCCCTCTTCAGCGCCAACGTCAATGACGGTTCTAACATCAGGGTTTATAAACAGGCTGCCTTTTGCTCCGGCTGACACTTCGGTAACCGAATGGGTTGCTTCGGAAACAATTTTTCTGCCAGCACCGGTAGAACAAATCCCGGCGAGGTCACCCTGTGTGACATTTGCTTTTTCCAATGCCTGGGCAAGCAACTCACTCGCTACTTTAGCCTGATCAAAACCGCTCAAATCTTTCGCTGTCGCTACAACTTCTCTGTCTCGCAATACAACTATTTTCACAGTCTTTGCGCCTACATCAACTCCTGCTGTTATCATCTTCAACCACCTGCTTAAAAACAATTAAGAATTAAAAATTATGAATTAAGAATTATTAAATATCCTGCATATCCTTAATATCTCTATATCTTGTGAATAACTCTATTATTAATCTGCGCTTATGGGCTCCAGGTCAAGGGTTTCCATGAAGGAGTCTATCCTTGTCATAGTTCGTCCAAGGTCGAATTCACGTTCATCACCCATATTGCCTTCAAAGGTCATAACCGGTATCCCTGACTCTACAAGCCCAAGACGATTCTCCATGATGCCGGTCGAAAGTCCTTCACAACCCCGGTTCAAATGGAGCATTACCCCTGTCAATTTCCATTCTTTCGCGATACGCAGCATCATCTCCGTTTTCAAACCCGGATCGTAAAAATGCTGCCATTCCGGTCTGGAAAGTGTCCAATCTGCCAATGCAGTCAAAGCTTCATCACGAGTATTAATCTCAATCCCTTTTTCCATGTACGTTTCACGAGCACCCCATGTGCCATCTTTCTTGACTTCCCAATTACCTACCAGTCCGAAGGTGTATAGTGAACCAACCGAGATAGCGCCGTATTTTTCGAGATAACGAAATACCTTCAGGAATCCCCACGGCGGTTGAGTATCGGACATCAGCCGGCAGCGTTCATTCGCGACAGCAGCAATTCCCCGGTCAACCCGGTCCTTCACCTCATCGTAAAGCTCATCATAAAAATCCGCAAATTCCTTCTTCGCCTTGGATAAAGTGCCGAAGACATAGAAGGAGTACATCGATTTTTCTTCCAACGGAGCAGGTACGTTCTTGTTTAATTCGCAGATTTTAGCCCATGTGGAAGTAGAGCGCATATCGGTCTTGACCGCTTCAATCAGCTTGTCATCGTTATACTCTCGCCCTGTAACCTTCTCAAGGAATTCAATCGATTCATGCATTTGGTCAACGATATACTTGATTTTCTGAGGATTGTCCTTTATTAAGTGATAGGGTCCTACACTCACGTCTATATTGAAATATGGAATATCTTCATGTTCAGCGACTACCTGATACCATTTGGCATGACTGCAACAGATATGATCTTGAAAAGCAAATGTCGGCTTTGGGTATGGTCCCCCAAAATTGTATTTATTGAGGTACATCGAACCCCAGTAGTTACGCATATAGCTGCATAAATCACGCGCCCAGCCCTTTGCTTCGGTAGCTTCCATACATTTAAGTGAAAATTCTTTATTAAACGCTATTGAAGCCGCATAAGGTTCTCCGGTAATAGGGTAAACATCATCACCGAGCCCGTACGGTATGGCATCAAATGACCATGCTCCGCCAGTCCAGCGAATACCTCCACGTTCATGAGCGGTAGCGTAATCCTGATAATATTTATCACGCAGTTCTTTAGCTTTTGCCCAGCACTTCAGTGGTTCAGTTTTATATTTTGCCACGTCTTAACTCCTTGTTTCCATAAAATAATAACTATCTGGATTTACATGATAGACAGGATTTATAATGAATAATTACCAGTAAAAACTATACTCTCTAATCCCTGATTCCTGGTTCTCTGTAAATCCTCATATCTTGTTAAAAAAGATCCTCTTCTCCAACCATTTCGAGAAATGCTTCTACTCGAATCCTGAAAGGTCCAAGCGGTACTGTTACGTCAAATTCCAGGAACAGGCATGGTATATCATTCTCCTCCAGATACTTTCGTAATGGCACCATATCCGCTTCATGAGGATCACAGAATTTCTGTTGAATCAATATCACGCCCTGAACATCGAAATCTTTTGCGAGTTTCAGAATATGCGGGAAACGTGTTCTTACCGGGTGATCTTTTGAAGGACAAGCCGGTCTTTCCACATATCGTTTAGCGATAGCTTCGATACGGTCATTCATGTCATCTGCGGTCGAATTCCAGAAATAACGTGTTCCGGTACAATGGTCATCTACAACTACAGTCGCCCCAACAGATTCGACCATATTTATAAATTCAATGTCGTCATTCTCGCTGCCAACGAACATAAGTTTTGCACCGCATTCCCGATCCATTTCCCTCTCCTCGATCAGTTTCAGGACACGGCGAATTTCTGCGGTATGTTCTTCTTTATCAATCCATGTGCTGGAAACCGTAACCCACATTGCCTCCTTGCCGCTTAGCTTCGGCTCAGGACCAATCCGGTGTTTATACAGTTCATGCATTGCTTCCCGGTTTTCATTGAGTATACGAATTCCCCGATCCAGATCATCATTCGTTATCTTACTTCCGGTGAATTCTTCAACGGCTTTCTTGTAATTCTCCAGTTCTTCTCTCAGATAAGGCACTGCCGCCGGTGATTGGACAGACATTGGATGCGGCAGATAATAGGAAAACGGCTGATCGACATGCTGTTCCCAGCTCCGGTAAGCCTGTCTTAGATGGATGCATGATTGAGCTAATGTAATTCCGTCAAGATATTCATAGCGTCCCTTTAATCCTTGTGCCAGAACGTCTCTGCAAAACGGACAGAACATACCAAAAAGATGCGGTTCTGTTACGTCCTGAGGTTCATGGCTGCCCAGAACTCTTACAGGCAGGATATTAGCTGCGACAAGGATTTCTTCAGGAACATAACTGCAGAAACATCCAAATACTTTACCGCTACTTTTTTCTTTCCATGCCCTGGCATAATCGTGACGGTCACGATACCATTCTTCAAACTTTGAAAACATTCAACTACCTTTCTCGTTTTGGATCACTTCTCAGATTTTGACACAACCCAACGTGTGATACGTCCCCTCAAAAACGAATCATATTATTTAGTACTGTTTCTTTCTATTCTATCTATTCTATCTGTTTTTCCAAACAGGAGCACGTTTTTCAAGAAATGCGTTTATTCCTTCTTGTGCATCAGCCATTTTCATCAAATTTCGGAGATACATCATATCAACAAGGGTCATTCCATCTCGTGCCGGTTTATCCATTGTTTTATCAATAGCTCGCTTGGTGATAGCAATAACGGCAGCGCTGTGTTTGGTGAATTTTCCGACATATTCATCGACATGATCATAGAAATCATCTGTTGGGAAAACACGGTTGACTAAACCGATTTTCTCTGCTTGAGACGCTGAATAGTCATCGCCGCTCATAAGAAATTCAAACGAACCGTTTCGACCTATCAGTTTCGGAAAAACAACAGCAGCCATTGGCGCAAAAACACCGACTTTGATTTCCGGTTGAGCAAACACCGCTTTTTCGGAAGCAAGAACCAGATCACAACCAATAGCAAGCTCACAGCCTCCACCCAGTGCTTTTCCGTCAACAGCGGCAAAAGTAATCGCGGGAATTTCCCATAACCGTTTGAACATCTTTCCAAACACTTCAATCATTTCCTTAACCTTGGAAGAAGAATGTTCTGCTACATCTACACCAGCAGAAAAAGCTTTACCCTCGCTGCGAATAACTACTGCGCACAAGTTCTTATCAGACGATAGATTGAGAAAAGCCTTACTCAATTCATGCATCATGGATATGTTAAGAATGTTCACAGGTGGTCTGTCAAGAATAACATCCGCCCTGCCATCATTCAACTCAACACGAATGTGTTTGTAGTTTGCCATTTTCAAATCCTTTCTCTTGAAATTTTTGTCTGTAAACCTTACTCGGATAAACCTGCACTAAACGGAAGGCATGAATCTTTCAAAAATTCACGCGCTCTATCTATAAATTCATCATCAGAAATCTTGCGTTCCCGCCATTCAATTTCATCTCCGGTTGCAAATCCCATTATAACATTAGAGGACATCCGAACCGCTTCGGTTGCCAATTCATTTAGATGGGTGCAGCCTGATGGACCACTCAACAAGGGTCGCATCCTGCTCATGATTCCACGTTCGATTTTCAATCCTACCAGGCTTTTAATACGATGCCCGGTTGCAGCGCAAACCTTGAATGGCGTCTTAACCATCTGACAACGAGCTTCCAGAATCTCCCTGTCCTTAACTCTGACAATCAGGTCAACCCGCATATTATGATTCAAATCCAACAATGACGCTTTTGTGCGTACAGTGTCTTCATTTATACGAGTCACTGCAACGTTAATATTACGCTCATAGATCTCATCAAGGTCCAATGACGTCCGTTCTGCAATTTTCTCTAAACCTTCTATAGCCAAAATTCAAACCTCAATTAGTTACAGCGTCAATCCTGATTATTCGAGTATTTCTTCAATAATATTTTGTAAAAAGTCTCCAGATCGCCCAGGTTTGATCGAAGTATTGACTTTAGTATGTCCACATCCAGTCCCTGGTAATCATGGACCGCAATATTCCTGAATCCAACCATCGATTTCAGTTTTTTTGCCAGATTCGCATCATATACACCGTTAAGATGGAGAAGATCAAAGTTCGCTTTTAGAGTTTCTGGAACACCCCATCCTTCTGAGGCGATCAAATGACTTGCCAAGTCAATGGCTGCCTGTATGGCACGTTGAAGATTTAAAACGAAAATATCCTGAACATCAAAATTATCAAGATTACCCGGGTCTGATTTTGTTACTTTCCAGATTCTATCCAGACAACGTTTTATGATAGAGACTTTCGCCAGCAATATGTCTTGTTCAACCATCCGCTGCCTCTGCAATCAAAGCTTCTTCGATTGGGCGTCGGATTCTCTTCAAATCAAAATATTTACTGATTGTTACCATTTCGTACTTTGCCGCTTCCAGTGAATCAGGCACCACCAATGGAAATCCGTGCTTGAGTACCTGCATTCCAAGTATAGGTGATGCTGTATTCAGCACAGCAACATCAGCCTCACAACCAGTAATACCAGCCAGATCTTCCTTCAGATCAAGTATCTCCAAAGGATCGGGCTTTTTATCAAACAAAATGGCGAAATCAATATCGCTGCCAGGCGTTACCCTACTCTGTGCGTATGATCCGAAAAGATAAATAACCGAGACCTTTCCCACAGCTTTTGCTCTTTTGAGAATCTTGTCGATTGGCAAAGATTCTATCAGCTCCTGCTGGTGTTTATTTAGTCTTTTTTCGTTCAAACTCTACCTGTATCAGAAGGTTAACTATAACCTGAATTAATCCTCACGTTTGATAATCATCGCCATAGTAACGCCGCCGCCGCCACATATCGAAGCAATACCAATTTCTTTATCTGTGTTTTTCAATGCGTGATAAAGGGTAACTACGATTCTTGCGCCGGAGATTCCAGTTGGATGACCAAGAGCAATTGCTCCACCATGAACATTTAATTTTTCTCTATCCCAGTTCAAGACACGCTCATTTGCAAGAACCTGGATAGCAAACGCTTCATTAACCTCGATCAGGTCCATATCATCAAGCTTCATATCGACCCGATCAAGCGCTTTGGGGATTACTAGTCCCGGTCCTTCACCAAAGAGGTCGGGCGCCACAGCAGTGGAAGCATATGAAACAAGCGAGAAAAGAGGTTTGGCGCCAAGTTCTTTTGCTTTTTCGCGAGTGGTTAATACCAGACCAGTTGCGCCATCGGACATTCCGCAGGCATTTCCGGCTGTGACTGAGCCGCCTTTCCTGAAAACTGTTGGCAGTTTTGCCATTTTCTCCAATTTAACAGGATAGCGAATGGTTTCATCCTTGGCAAAAACTTTCTCTTCGTCTCTCTTTGTAGCCGGAGGTACTGTAATAGGTACAACCTCATCGTCAAACATGCCTTTTTCCCAGGCAAAATGGGCTTTTGCGTGGGATTCTGCTGCGTATTCGTCTTGTTCTTCACGGCTGATCTTGTACTTGTCGTAAAGATTTTCCGCAGCAGGCCCCATTCCCTGTCCCGTTAATGGATCAACTGAATCCGACCAGCCATCTTCTAATTTCTTGTCGCCCATCTTGAAACCCTGCCAGCGCGCATTCTTCAGCAGGAACGGCATTGTTGACATGGAGTCGAATCCACCTACAAGAACCGTTTCAGACTCACCAACCATAAGTTGTTGGGAAGCAAATGCTATGGCTCTCATTCCTGAAGGACATGCCATATTCAATGTGATTACCGGTACTGAATCGGGAACGCCGCCGCGAACCGATGCTGTTCTCGCCGGATTAGGTCCGTTTCCAGCCTGACGGCATGAACCGAGTATAACGTCACTAATCTGATCCTCATCGAGCCCTGCACGTTCCCATGCGCCTCGAACCGCCACAGCCCCGATATCATAAGAAGCCATGTTTTTCAATGTACCGCCAAAAGCCCCCATCGGTGTCCGGCAGGCAGAAATTGCTACTATGTCACTAAGTTTCATGATTTCCCTTTATATTTTTTATGTTCCTTTTTTGCGATCTTTGTTTTCCTTTGCGGCTTTGCGTGAAATTTTTATATTTGTGTGAAATCGGGTATCTATTGCTCTAAACGATTTACAACCCTCGTAATTCCATCTTTAATCAATGCTTCACCAAAGTTAATAAGCAATCCTAATCGAATATCAGCAAAACGAAGATATGTCAACAGTTGTTTTTTATGTACCGGATGAATAGATTCTAATGATTTAATTTCAATAATCAATTTCTTTTCAACTATTAAATCAGCTCGAAATCCCTCTTTAAACTCAAGTTCATCGTATGAAACCTTAATCGGTACTTGCTGCCATACATTTAATCCTCGCTTGCTCAACTCGTGTGCCAAACACGCTTCATAGACCGATTCAAATAATCCAGGTCCTAACTGTTTATGCATATGGAAAGCGGCATCTACTACTATTGTTGCGATTTCGTTTTCTGTCATTTTGTTTCACGCAAAGATGCAAAGTTGGCAAAGACGCAAATAATTAAATATACTGACCACCATCTACTTTTATTATTTCTCCCGTCACATGTCTGGCGCGGTCGGAAGCGAAGAATGCTACTACATGTGCGACATCATCAGGCTCACCCAATCTTCTCACTGCGGTTTCGTTCAAGCTTGCCTGTTTTGCTTCTTCGGGCATGGCATCCATCATGGCTGTAAGGATCAATCCGGGAGCGACTGCATTGACAGTAATCCCTCGCCCACCAAGCTCTTTTGCGACCGCTTTTGTCATTCCATGTACACCGGATTTTGCAGCTGCATAGTTTGCCTGCCCGAATTTTCCGCGTAAGCCGTTAATAGAAGTTACGTTAATAATTCGTCCGCTTTTTTGCTCACGGAAACCTGGAGTGACCGCTCTTATATAATTAAAGTATCCCTTCAAATCTACGTTGATCACCGCATCGAACTGTTCCTCTTTCATTTTCCAGATAACACCATCCCAGTTCATCCCTGCATTATTAATCAGGATATCCAGTCCACCTAATTCCTCTTTAGCCTGGTCGATAACTTCCTGGGCTCGTTTAAAATCTGATGTGTCAGCTTCCAGAGCTAATCCTTTTCTGCCTTTAGCTTTCACCTCTTCAGCAAGTGTCAGCGCCTCTTCTTTATGCCTGCGATATGTAAATGCAACATCAGCGCCTTCATCAGCCAATATTTGAACAATTGATGTTCCAATCCCCTGGCTGCCACCGGTCACAAAAGCCTTTTTACCTTCTAAAAGTCCACTACTCATGTTTTTATCCCTAATATTTTTTGTACGAATAATTCATCACATTCTCTTTTCTTTGACAATTATTAATTCATAATTCTTAATTCTTAATTGTCTTCAAGAGGTTTCCCCAGGACTGCTTCAAACAGCTCCTCGTTCATTTCAGCACCTTCAGCTTCCTGCCTTCTGAACTCGACAAAATCTATCACATCTTTACCTGTGATTTTTTTCGTATTGAACGCAGTAAATCCGAGGAAGGCTTCACCCTGCATATTAGCAGCCAGCCAGTGACGGTGGTCGTGCTTGTTCATATCCCAGAAAAAACGCTTTTTCTGACGAATACCATCAACTGATTTCATCAGGCAGTCGGGGAAAAGATTGGTGAAAGTATAGAGAATCTTGTTTACCTCTTTATCCAGCATGCTGAAGTCATATTCTGCTGACTTGAGGATCCCTTTTGCTTCTTTAGCTTTCTCGCCTCTTTCAAATTCACCGTAAACCACTTCGCCGTCATCTACATATTTGTCAGTGATCACTAATGGATTACGGACAAATTTGTCGCCATCTTTCAAGACCGGGACAACCTTGGTAATCAGCCCTTTTAACTTCATCTTGTAAGCCGACCATAGTTCGCATGAGACACAATTCCAGAGTGCGTCATCGAAACTGAGATATCCGGATAAGAAATCTGTCGAACCACCCACCGGTGCGCTTCCGTGACGTGGACCTGCCTGACCGTAAATAGCTGTATCAACAGAAATAGCAAGATCGCAAGCCATTCCGATCTCCTGACCACCTGCTACGCGCATTCCGTTAACTCGACAGATCACAGGCTTTTTACAAGTCAGGATCGCATCGACCATTCCGTTGAACAGATCCATATAGAGACCGTACTCTTTCGGACGTTTAGAATAGTATTCTGCGTATTCCTTAGTATTACCACCGGTACAGAAAGAGCGAGTTCCTTCAGCAGTGAAAATTACCGCTACTACTCGACGATCCATTGAGGCTTTATGCATCCCGGCAATAACACCTTTGACCATTTCTGTGGTGTATGAATTCAACTGTTGAGGGTTATTCAGAACCACCCAGGCTGAGAATAAACCTTCAACCTCGTTTCCTTTCGGATCAACGATAGGGTGTAATTCGTATTTTACCCCCGGTGCTTCAGTACTGAAAAATTCATCCCCGTAAAGATCGTGATCTTTCAAATCCCCTTCTCTTGGTAACCAATCAAGGCTCATAATACTCTCCTTTTATCTTTAAAGATTTTTGTTCTTACAGATTCTAAAAATCCACTTTTACTTTACAGGCATAAAACCAAACAATACCGCTAAAGAATTCTTAATCAATCATTCTCCGTTTTCGCCATAATTTGATAGATATTACTTCATCAGATTCTTCTTTCTCCGGTCTCCCACCTCCGGTGACCATTCCTCTTTTTCTACCGATTGTGGTACAAAGGAACCTTCCTTCATCAATCTTCCAATGGTTGAGGCAAGTTCTACCAGTCGAAGCTCGGTAATACCAAGTTTATGGTACTCAGCGTAGTAGCCTTTTGTCATGTTGACAAAGCTGTCGGATCGTGTTCTTTTTTGGCGGGCATCCTTGACAAACATAGTTACCGCTTCGATCAATTCGTTGTCCACCTCTACACCGTCACGAGCCAAACCGGCACGATATTCCGGGCGCATCAAAACATCTTTCACAGCACCCAGACCAGTGTGTTTGCCGAAAACGTACCTGATTCTTCTACCAAGTAATTCCGGAGGAATTACCTGATATACTTTCGGGTGAATCAATAATCCCGCAGTATGAATGCCGGACTCATGGGTAAAGACACCCTCACCGATGACCGGCGCAAAAGCTGAAACAGGGATGCCGGTATATTCCTCAAGCATCCTGCGCAGCTTGATGAGATAATCAAACTTAAAGCCTGGTACTTCAACACCATAAAGGAGTTTTAACATTGTGATTACTTCATGCAGCGGAGCATTACCCGCTCTTTCACCCATACCATTTAGTGTGCAGGTAGGCACGTTAATACCATGACTCATGGCACGAACTGTATTAACTCCTGCAAGTCCAAAATCATTATGAAAATGTACTACCAGGTCTTCCCCCGGAAACTCTTTTACAATGCGTGGTATATAATGATCCACTCCCTCAGGTGTAAAACAACCGACAGTATCAGGGAAACTGTAACGAGTTCCACCAGCAGCATATCCGGATTTCGCAAGATGAATCGTATATTCGAG
>Ga0075120_10000311_pt1 | contig 40757 bp, 34 predicted proteins | sample AntAceMetag02UKL_FD_69792 | JGI IMG/M metagenome (GOLD analysis project Ga0075120, IMG submission 69792) | Saline lake microbial communities from Ace Lake, Antarctica - Antarctic Ace Lake Metagenome 02UKL | ecosystem: Environmental > Aquatic > Non-marine Saline and Alkaline > Saline | place...
TGATGAAGAAGTAGATGAGTATGAAGAAGAGGACATTGATAGTGAAGAAGAGTATGAAGAAGAAACTGAAGAATATGAAGACGATGAATACTATGATGAAGAAGTAGATGAGTATGAAGACGAAGATGAGGAGATTGAGGAAGAGGAAGAGGAAGAGGAATAATCCATAAGCAAGCAGGGAAATTGGAATCAATGGAGATGTACAGGCATATAATACTTGAATAAATTTTAATAAATAAATACATTTCCAAAGGAGAAACTTCTAATGTACTCAAGAAATCAAATATTAATCGTTTCAATGGTCTTCCTGCTTTTCCTGGCAGCAGGTTCAGTCGTTTATGCACAATTGCCTGGAATTACTCTTCAAGAAATAACGATTAAAGGCGAAGTTCAGGAGCCTCAATCTATTATTTCTCCCTCCAGAACAAGACCGGAGTTTATTCCAGCCGCTATCGATTCGGTTGGGAAAGATTACACTGAATCTGCCTTCGCATTGATGTCGGATCTTATTGCTCCGGCTCAAGAGGAAGTCAGACCGAAAAAGATGAGTGATTTTAAATCGCTTATTGCGAAAGAGCGTCACTAGCTATATATTGAGTTCGCAAATCGCAGTAATTTGGCATTTAATTATAAGTAACATTTCAGAACAACATAGGAGAAGGTAAGAATGGTCGTATTCGGAAACCTGTTCGATTCTTTTAAGCCCGATGCCGGTGGTGCATTTATTTTCATGTATTTACTGTTATTCATGCTTGTATGGATGTTAGGTATCATTATTGAGCGGTTCGCATCGATTTTCGTCATTGCCAATGTCAATGCAGATCGATTCATGGCAGAAATCAGGAAAATGGTTCAAGCCGGTGACTTTAAGAAGGCAATTAATCTTTGCAAGTCTGCAGGTAAGAGAGCTTTACCACGTGTTATTATGTCTGCATTAATAGAGGCAGAAAGACGCGAATTGATTGACTTTCGAGCTGTTCAAAATGCTCTTGATGAGACCACACTTGAAGTTATGCCGGAGTTGGGAAAGAATATGCCTATCCTGGCTATGATCGGTAATGTTTCTACCTTGCTTGGTCTGATGGGAACGATTTTCGGTCTGATTCTGTCGTTTGAGGCGGCATCTGCAGGTGGTGGTGGTAGTGGCGATGAACTTGCAAAAGGTATTTCGGTTGCTATGTTGACTACACTCGCCGGATTGATAGTAGCGATACCTGCAATCATGGGTTATGCTTTCATTAATGTTAAGATCAATGCGATTATTGAGGATATAGATGAGCATTCGGTGAAGCTGGTTCACCTGTTAACCGGAGGTCGTTGATAAGTGGCGTATAAACCATCAGATAAAAGGAACAAAGCGCCAGCGAACATCGACCCGGATGTTACACCTATTATGAACCTAATGGTTGTGTTGATCCCTCTACTAATTTCAATGGCAGAGTTCGTAAAAATAGCTCTGTTAGAATATGCGCCTCCCGCTATCGAAGAACCAAGCGGCGAAGGTGATGGTGGGGGAAGTGACAACCAGAATCAGCAGCAGGATGTAAAGCTAAACCTGACATTAAACATTACTGAAGAAGCATTACAGGTATCGTTGTTCGGTCAGACTTCTGGAGAGAATTTTATCGAAATTGCAAATCTACCTGATGGAGCATATGATTTCGAGGCTCTTCATAAAGAGTTTGTTCGAATAAGGACAGATATCATTGGACCTGCGCTTGGTGAAGAGCAGACAGGAATTGATGAAAAATCCGGTCTGCCAATTATCGTAGCAACTTACAAATTTTCGGATGCTGCGAGTTTGAAAATAGCAGGTAAAGGTGATATCCCATGGCAGGTATTGGTAAGTGTGCTGGATGAATCTCGTGAATATGTAGATAAATCTGGTGAGATAAGGCCACTTTACCCAAGCCCGATAATGGGTATGATTCAGTAATTCGTATGTATAGTTCAGGTTGGTAAAAATTATTTCGATGACGTTGGAGAATTATTATGGCGTTTGCTCCTTCTAAACGTAAGCGTAGGAGAAAGTCAGAGTCACCGGGAAGTATGACGTCTATGATGGATATGATGACCATTATCCTTCTCTTCCTATTGAAGTCATATTCATCCACGGGTGCTCTGCTTCAGCCGGCATTTAAGAATCTGCCTCAATCTACAGTAGAAAAGGCACCGGAAAGGAATCTGGCGATTGTTATTTCGCAAGATGGTTGCTTTGCTGACGTTGATGCTGAAGTCAAACCTATGATTGCTCCTGTTGAAGAATTTAAAGATGATTCCAGTCCTTCAATTCCAAGTCTTGAAGACTATATCATGCAACAACAGGAACGAGACCAGGTGTTAGGTAAAAAAGTGACAGATCAAATGACTATTCAAGCCGCTGATGATATCCCGTATTCCTGGATTCTTAAGGTAACGCAGACTGGATCTGAGGCGGGGATTCAGAAATATGATTTTGTTATAATCAAAATACAAAAACCGAGTGCTTAGGAGGCAACTATGGCACAACAGCTCGCAGGATTTCCAAAAGAGCTGAACGTTCATCTTTCTGACAGAATAGATAAAATTTATTTGATCTCCTTCTGGAGTAATTTTGTATTCTGGTTTTCTCTTATCGGTTATCTTCAATCTCTTCCAACTCGTGAAATGTCGTCGGAAGATTTGGAGAAATATATGCGGGCTATATATGATGTGAAACCGCAGAAAATTGTTAGAGAGAAAGTTGTAAAAGAAGTCGCGGAAACTGGTGCAAAAACTGTCGAAATAGAAGAAGTGGTTGAGAAAACATCTGCCGAGAAAGCTGCTGATCGTTCTGCAAATCGCGCAAGACGTCAGGCACAGATGCGATCAGCCAGGGAGGCTGCACGTTCTGCGGGAATTTTTGCTGCCGCTGGAGCTATGAGAGCCGGACGTGGAGGAGCAAGAGGAAAACGTGTCGGTAAAGGACTTAGTGGTGGTTTCGCCGGTGTGGATGCCGGAAAACTTCTTGGAATGGCTACTACTTCAGCAGATGTCGCTGCTATCGAAAGGTTACGTGGCGGTGGTGCAATCACAGAAGGCGGTGGTGGAATTGACATTACACAGCTCTCTTTGAAAGACCTGCAGGTTATCCTTCAAGCTTCCTCTGTTGAGATTGATGATGTACCCGAGGTAAAAGGCGCCGGCGGTTCAGCTACAGCAAGCAGGAGCGGGAGTGATATTCTCGGCGTAGTGCAACGTGAACAAAGCAAACTTAAAAACTGCTATAATACCCAGAAGAAAAAGGATCCGAATTTAAAAGGTAAATTAACAGTTATGTACACAATAAAGACCGACGGTTCGGTTCAAAAGATCAGGATGAAGAATTCGCAGTGGACTAACCCGTCGTTAGGCAAAAAGGTCGAAATGTGTGTCAAGAAAAGGCTACAGAGGTGGAAGTTTGGCACTGCAGCAGGAGACGTGTCAACTAACTTCTCACTAAGTTTCATATAGTCTTCTCGATAGTATAAATAGATTGATTCAAACCCGGACCCGATTGGTCTGGGTTTTTTTTGAGTTAGAAATTGAATGATATTCTATCTGATTCTTTTGTTGTTGAACAATTCAAGAGATTGGAGACAATAGGTCTGTTGCCTATCAAGATATGATGTCGCATCTTGCAAAATTATTTAGTATTTGAAAATGGACTAATATTGAACTTGGGAGTAGAAAGTGTATAGAAGTCATACATGTGGTGAACTTCGTTCGGATGATGTAAGTAAAACTGTGACACTTGCGGGTTGGGTTGCAAGAGTCCGCGATCTTGGTGGTTTGGTATTTATTGACTTAAGAGATCGTTACGGTAAAACACAGGTTGTATTCGATCCGGCTGATAATATGGAACTTGCAAATGAAGCAAAAAGATTGAGGTCGGAATGGGTTGTAAGGTTATCCGGCATAGTGAGAAATCGACCGGATGATATGATCAATGCTGAAATGAATACCGGCGAAATCGAAGTGAAAGGCACTGAAATTGAAGTGCTGGCATCCTGTGAAACGCCGCCTCTGCTTCCGGAAGACGAATTTGAACCATCGGAAGAACACAGACTGAGGCATCGTTTCCTGGATTTACGCCGTGATAAAATGCAAAAAAACCTTAAAATGCGGCATGTACTATTACAGGAAGTCAGGAAACATCTCTCGGCAAAAGATTTCATGGAAATCGAAACACCTTTTCTTACCCAGAGTACCCCCGAAGGCGCTCGAGATTTTATCGTTCCCAGTCGTATCCATCGTGGAAAATGGTATGCACTTCCACAGTCTCCGCAGACTTATAAGCAGATACTTATGATATCCGGTTATGATAAATATTTTCAGATTGTCCGCTGTTTTCGGGATGAGGATCTTCGTGCAAACCGGCAGCCGGAATTTACACAGATCGATATTGAAATGTCGTTTGTGCACCAGGAAGACATCCTGAATGTGACCGAGGGAATTGTTAGAGCCATTTTTGAAAATGTGATGGAAAAACCTTTCCCCGTCAGTATCCCGAGGATCAGTTATGACGAAGCGATCAAGCGTTTTGGCACTGATAAACCTGACACTCGTTTCAGTAATGAATTGATTGATTTGACTGATGAATTAAACGGTCATGGTTTCGGAGTAATTGATAATGTTGTGAAAAAAGGCGGCGGTGCTGTAGCCCTCAAAGTTCCGGGTAAATCAAAAGCCTCGAGAAAAGAAATATCAATCCTGGAAGATTTCGTTAAAGAACGCGGGCTTGGCGGATTAATGCCATTGAGAAAAAGTAATGAAGGCGTTTGGAGTGGTCCCTTGGGTAAATTCATCCCCCATAAAGTGCTGGATGAACTTGCAGTCAAAATAGAACTGGGTTCCGATGATCTTTGCCTGGTAGCTGCCGATAAAACAATGCGACGTTACGAGGTGATGGGGATGCTGCGGCTTAAATTAGCGAAATCCGAGGATTGGATTCCTGAAAATATGCATGAACTACTTTGGGTAACGGATTTCCCTCTTGTGGCAAGAAATGAAGAAGAAGATCGCTGGGAAGCGCTTCATCACCCGTTTACAGCTCCTGAACCGGATTCCTGGGATGAATGGATTAAAAAAGATCCGTTAAGGATTCGCAGCCAGGCTTATGACCTGGTCTGGAATGGCGAGGAAGTTGCCGGAGGCAGTATCAGGAATCATGACAGGCAAATGCAGGAAAAAGTGTTTGAATTGATTGGAATGGATGAGAAAGTTGCAAAAGAGCGGTTCAGTTTCCTACTGGATGCTTTGCAATACGGCGCTCCACCTCATGGCGGCATTGCATTCGGTTTTGACAGGTTGGTTATGCTGGTGGCAGGTTTAAGTTCCATAAGAGACGTTATAGCCTTCCCGAAAACTACGGCGGCAGTAGCTTTGTTTGAAGGATCGCCCGGAAAGATTGATCAGAGGCAATTGGATGAATTAGGTATTAGCGAGATTAAAAGTAGTGAATAGATATAGTGAAGTAGTCTGGGTTTTTGAACTGTAGCGAATAAAAGGAAATCCACAAAGTACGCTAAGAATTCACAAATAACACGAAGAATTCGCTAAGGACACGATAAGTGCCTTTGTGGCTTTCGTGCTTACTTTGTGTTCTCTGTGGTTGAAAGATTATCTCAGAACTCGAAGGAGTAACTGATATGCGGAGCTAAGAATTTCCTGAGACTGCAAAGTGTCCTCTTTGTGGGGGTAAAATAACTTCCGGTACAACCACTTTCTTTACAGATTTGGAAACTGGAGTTTTAATCGTACGTGAGGTACCAGCTCAAATTTGCAGCCAGTGTGGTGAGGATTGGTTTACAAGTGAAGTTTCCCAGCACCTCGAAACGCTTGCTGAGGATATGCGAGTCAAGGGCTCAGAAGTTGAGATACTTTCGTTTAGATCCGAATCTGCGAATTAAGTAAAAGCGTAAAATATATTTCAGTCTTGAGTCAGGTTCAGAGTTCACGCTTAAGTGTGCAAAAAAACAACCTGAAGGTTGAACTCTATACTTCTGGTCTCCGCTCAATTTATCATAGCAAACGTACTCTCAATTATCGGGAAGCGTTACCCATACGATTGATGCGATAATGTAGAATGATGCTGCAAGAATTGATAATAATAGGAACCATTTGAGACTGAAAGCATTACTGCTAATGGAGCTATATCCCGGACTGCAAGAAATACAAATACTAATGAAGTTCCCGAAAAGACTGATATTTTCTAAGCATATCGGTATCCGGTTATCAGAGGAATCAATGCACTGGTTTGCACTGCTGATTTTATGTTGTTCTAAAATCTATTTCAATGAGATGGATTTACTTTCGTGAACGGATTATTGCAACGGGCAAAACTACTTCTTCGAGCGAAACTCCTCCATGCAGGAACGAGTCCCGATATTTATCCGCATATTTATTAAATTCATTGGGATATACAAAATAGTAATCGTCCCTTGCAAGTAATACGTCTGTATTAAGACCCGAAGTCGGGATACCCCAGCCAACGGGATTTTTTATCCGAATGGCATGTTTCTCTTCAACACGGAGATTTCTACCAAGTTTATAACGTAGGTTTGTTGAGGCTTCGCGATCTCCCATGACTCTTGTTGGTTTTCTGACCCGTATAGAACCATGATCGGAGGTCAGGATAATCGTAACGCCGCGTTTTCCGAATTGTCTCAATAGTTCAATCAGCGGAGAATGCTCGAACCAGCTTCTAACAATGCTTCTATACGCAGCCTCATCCGGAATCAATGTCTGGATTACTTCTTCTGTACTGCGATGATGGGCGACTATATCTACGAAATTGAATACCATACTGACCAGTGGAATATCAAAATAATCTGATACTTTTCGAAGTACACGTTGAGCCTCATCAGGATCGAGAATCTTTGCATACTTGGGTTCCGGACTTGGAAATGCGTTCAATGATTGCAGTTGGCGATCAAGCAATTGACGTTCAAAGCGATTATAACTTGCTGAATCATCTGCTTTGAGTTTTTTCCAGAGATCAGGATGTTTAACCGGGTACTCGTGGGGCCATAAACCACTGAAAATACTGTTTCTTGAGTAAGGAGTGGCAGTTGGAAGTACCGAAATATAATGTTCAGTTTCGATATCGAATTCATCGCGTAGTATCGGTTGTACAGCCATCCAATGATCCATGCGAAGACAATCAAGGACAATAAAAAGAACCGGTTCTCCTCTAAGAATCCTGGGGCGAACCCATTCATTGACAATGTCATGACTCATCGCCGGTCGTTGATTACGCTCTCCATTGACCCATTTATGATAGTTATTCTCTATGTATTTCGAAAATAATGAATTGGCGCTGTTCTGTTGTTCTTGAAGAAGTTCTTCGAGTCCTGGATCATGAATTTCCTTGATTTCAATCGCCCATTTTGTCAATCGTTCCTGCAGGTCTATCCATTCATCCCAATCAAGATGTTCGTTTAATTCATAGTTGATCTGGTTTACTTCAGCTATATAATCCCGGCTGATGCGTTGAGTACTTATATCTTTTCCATATAATAATTTTTTCAATGCGCTCAGAATCTGGCTTGGATTGACAGGTTTGGTGAGATAATCGTTGATTCGCCCGCCAATAGCTTCATCCATTAAGGATTCTTCTTCGCTTTTCGTGATCATTATTACCGGCAGTTCAGGACGGATTTTCTTTATTCTTGACAATGTAGCGATGCCATCGAGACCTGCCATCTGTTCATCCAGGAGCACGGCGTCAAATTGCTCCCTTGCAACCATGCGAACCGCATCCTCGCCCGATGTTACACCCTCAACTGCAAATCCCCGCTCACCGAGGAAGATAATATGCGGTTGAAGCATCGCTATTTCATCATCCGCCCATAAAACTTTCTTGTCATCCATGATTTTCCGTTTCAATTCTGTCCAATTCTTTTTGCCATTTGATTGCCTGGTCTTTTGTCAACCTGCCATATCTTTCAGCCAGGTCAACAAGTGAACGTGTCAATACAAGATACACCAGACGACCTGACGGATCGTTCCAATCGAGGAGATGCGCATGTACCGCTTCCAGTTCATTTCGTGCTACCGGCCCCGTCATTGCGTTTTCTGGCAGCCCGGCTCCAAGATTTTCCACCATCCCCTGAACGAGAGGCAGGAGCGCTTTTACTGCATCTTCACGTGAATCCAAAATTCCGTCAAGGCGTGATGCCGCCAGATCCATTAACAGGGGAAGATAGTTGGAAACAAGAACACAGGCATTATGATACCTGTTGCGATCCTTCTCAGAAACACGTAATGGGATTGTTCCAAGTCTTTCGGCAATATCCACGGCCATTTCCCAGGCATTTTCATCAGCGGTAATACCGGCATAGATTCCCCTGAATCGTCCCGGATCGACATTTTTTACAAAGGTTTGTATCGGATGCCAAGCTAAACATTTGAATCCGGATTCGCTAAGCTGTTCCAACGGGGATAAGCCGAACCTACCGGCAAAATGGAGTGCGACAGGGGGATTTTGTTCATTAGTAATTCGAGTGTTTATATGCTTTCTTGATTTATGATTTTCTGCAATCGAATCAGAAATGTTCTTAACAGAATTATCGGGAACAGCAATAACGAGCAGGTCGATATCGAGTGGGACATCTTCTATTTGGGAGATCGGCAGGTTATCGATTTCAGCTTGATCTCTATCCGGATCGTCCGCTCTCAATCCGATGCCTGCGCATATAGCGCCTGACTTGATAAGTCCGAGGGCAAATGGACGACCGACAGCTCCGTATCCTATGATGGAAAACTTCATAATAGTAACACGTTGTGAAATGGTTAATGGTGAAATGTACTTGTATAGTTAGACTAATCCACCATGTCATTCCTGCGAAGGCAGGAATCCAGTAACTATTTGATATTATTAACACAATGGATTCCTGCCTTCGCAGGAATGACATCAAACTGTACTCTTACGGTGATATGTAAGGTATTATAAAGATATTTTCTTATAGATTTTCTCAGGAACATGACGTATGAGAATCATAATCAAACGCCAAATCAAGGGAGTATATAATACCTCACTGCCACGTTCAATTGCACGTACTATGTCTTTCGCTACGTCTTGAGGGTTTGCAAGTAAAGGAAGTTTCTCCAGTCCGTCCGTCATTCGAGTCCTGACCGGACCTGGTTTTACTGTGAGAACCTTTACACCTGCTGGAGCGAGTCTCTGTCTTAATCCTTGAAGAAATGTATTTAAAGCTGCCTTTGCAGCTCCATAGATATAATTCGATGCTTTTCCCCTGTCTCCCGCAACACTGCCTAAAACGACAATGTGACCCGTTTTTCGACGTTCCATATAATTTGCGATTTCACCAAGAAAAGACATTGCCGCAGTATAATTTATATCATGATCGAGTTTTGCGGCTTTGAAATCGTTTTCCAATTTATCTTGCTGTCCCAATACGCCTACCGCCCAGATCACGCCATAGATTTTTCCAAATGATTCTTCGATTTCATGAATAAAGTCTGAGTGGCTGTCGAAATCAAGAGCATTAAATAGTTTCGTTTTTACTTCGGTGTTATATCGGATTTCCGTATCTTTTGCAATTTTCTCGATCTGTGCCATATCTCTTCCGGAGAGAATAAGGCGCTTTTTTTTATGGGCAAGCAACCGGATAACCTGGCTGGCAATTCCTGATGTCGCGCCAATAATAAGCCAATTCTGCACAGTTATTCCTCCTCGTCGATTCTTAAACGTCTTGATAAATCAGACGTAAAAATATTTTCAGGATCTATTTTTCTTTTAATCTCCAGCCATTTGTGATATTCCGGGTACATTTTCCTGAACATTATGGAGCTTAGTCGAGCATCTTTAGCAAGGTAAACACGACCTCCATGATCAAGAACGATCCTGTCCATCTCATCAAGCATACTGAGTACTCCGGCACGGAGAGGAAGGTCTATGGCGAGAGTCCATCCGGGCATGGGAAAAGATAATAAACCGGCTCCTTTTCCGAATCGTTTCAAAACTGCCAATAATGGTGGATTTCCTCTCGCATGAGCCATACCCAGGATTCGGGAAATTACTTTATAGCCGCTATCGAATGGAACCATGAACTGGTATTGGATAAAACCACTTTTTCCATATAAACGGTTCCATTTTCTTAAGCGATCCAGCGGGAAAAAGAAACCGGAATAATGATAAGTATGGTCTTTTGATTGTAGATTTCCATTGAAATATCTCCATCTATTATATAATCCGATGTTGATTTTGCTCACCAGAGAGACTGGAGGGGTGAAGGGGATTGTAAACTGTTTTGATTTCCAGCCGGATAAACCGGAATTAATTGATTGGTCAGGCGATATCATTTCTTGATCAGCATGTTTTCCAAGATAAACAATACCTTTGCCAAGGGCGTTCCTGTCGTTGATGCAATCAAGCCATGCAACAGAATAAAGCCACTCCTCATCATATTTTGAAAGAAGATTCATAGATTTTTCCAAATTCGATGAGGGCAATAGTTTTTCATAAATATTGGCAGATTGTACTGGAATAAGATTGATACTGATTTTTGTGATTATCCCGGTTAATCCCAGTCCGCCGGCTGTAGCCTGAAATATATCTTTGTTTTTACGTTGGCTGCATCGAACGGTTTCGCCTGTGGCAGTCAAGAGCTCTATCCATCTCGTATGCAAAGAAAAAGTGCCTGATACATGATGATTTTTTCCGTGAACATCACATGCGAAGCAGCCGCCAAGAGTAGGGTATTGAGTTCCCGGAACAACCGGTAAAAACCATCCTCGAGGCACGATCATTTTAAGCGTGTCCTCTATCGTCATCCCGGTTTCGCAGGTGAGAATACCCTTTTTATCATCAAACTCAGTCACACTGTCCAGCCTGTCAGACGATACTGTGATTCTGCCGGAATTCAGTGAAGCATCTCCGTAGCTTCTGCCGCTTCCTCTTGCAATAATCGCGTTCTTAATAGATCGCAAATGAGGGATATTGATTTCTGAGATGTCAGTTGGGCGGAGTACCCTGGATCGGGAATCAGGAAAGTTACTCCATCCTGATAGTTTCTCGTTCTGTAAGACTATTTTAGGTGTTTCGTTTGGCATATTGTGTCGTAATAATTTAATAAATAGTTAGATAACTTTGCTGATAACAAGGAATACAACAATCAGCCAACCCGCGATAGCTGCGAGTATCCATTTGTCCGCAAGTAGAGTTTCAGTAGGATCTTCGCCAAAATTGTCCGAATAAGCCGCAATCTGGTAGCGAAAAATTGCAAATACCACAAAAGGCATTGTTAAAAGCAACCGTTGAGATCCTATTTTCTGTACAGTAGCTGCATCCATGGTATAAAGAGTATATGCGAGAATTGTTATTCCTGCCATCATCATAATCCACCTGTCCCAGACCTGAAGAGGTGGAGCATTTCTCAGGCTTCGTCTCAACTTCTCAGGATTTTCTCCGACACGGGCAAGTTCCTGCCGTCTTTTTGTCAATGCCAGCATCAGAGATATAAAAAAGGTACATACCAGCAGCCAATTTGAGAAAGATACATCAATTGCGACTGCTCCGATAGCAGCACGTGAGATCATTCCGAATCCAATAATAAAAACGTCCAGAAGCAATAAATGTTTCAGACCAAGACTGTAAAATATCATTAAAGCAGCATATCCGGACAAAATAATAAATACATATTTGTTTATGATGAGTCCGATTGTCAATCCACCTGCAAGGAGGATAATTGCGAAAATAAGTGCATGTATTACTTTAACTTTGCCGGCTGCTACCGGTCGGTTTAACTTGTCGGGATGTAAACGGTCAAGCTCCGCATCGAAAATATCATTAATGATATATATAGCGCTTGCTGTCAAGCAAAATCCTGCAAAAACGATAACCGTACTTATCCAATCAGAAGCATCTGTGTAATGCCTGGAGAAGATTATTGCCGCAAATACAAGACTGTTTTTTGTCCACTGACGTGGACGCATCATGCGAATATAATTGTACATTTTATTAAGTTGTGCCCTGTTATGGTTCGATACGAATATAATTACTGTTTGACAAGAAAACATAACCGGTAAGGGAGTCTTGTGATTTATTACAGAAATATAATGGAAAGAGATAGATGTTATACGGTGAGATTAAAAAACAACCGCTCGAGGGAAGGGACTCGAGCGGTGTGGTTCAGTGGTACCCTGATTGGGTTGGTTCGGGATTTCATTAGAGTACTATCCCGAGAAAAAGTGTATTAGTAAATTAACTATGTTAAGAGCATTACCTGATAATGAAATTCTATATCACTACTCCGCAAAATCGACCACCCAAATAGAGTATGTATTTTGCATCACCAACTCCTCGTCCCAGTTTAAATCCAAGATTCCTGAGTTGCGTTGGATTAGTTGATTCATAACGTACAAGAATATAATTAGTTTCGTTAGGTCCGGCGATCTCGAATGGGATGCCTCCACCCTCAAGGATACGCATTGAGTCCGGATCAGATTCTTGAATTTGATAATTATCTGTCATGATAAAATCCACATTATGTTTATAAGACCACTTAACCCGCCGATTAGTTTCAATCATGGCTCTTAGAGGACGGAGCAACTACAAGATATTGAAGTTTTGCGCAAAAGGAGAGAATATGACTTTTCTTAATAAATCCCCAGCGATAAGTGTGCAGAACATCTGTAATTATAACAAATAAGTCGTCTATTATACTGGACAGGTGAAAAATTTCAATTAAAGAAATCATTGTATTCACTGTAAGAAGTCGGGATTGCATTATTTAGTTCAAAATGACATATTATCGACTATGTTAAAAGTATTATATTAGCATCATATAACTGATAAGACAATAATAGCAGGGAAATTTGTATGTCTTTAAAATTCATTGATACTCATGCTCATTTGACATGGAAAACTTTTCATGGTCGAATAGAAGAGGTAGTCGCCAAAGCAGAAGAAGCGGGTGTTTCCGTCATTATAGATATCGGAACGGATTTATCTAATTCGATAGAGGCTCGTGAAAATGCCTATCGTTTCAAGGGAGTGTGTTTTTGTGCTGGAATTCATCCGAATGATGCAGCTCTTGCAAAGGATACTGATATAAAGGAAATAGAGGAATTATGCAGAGATCCCAAATGTGTGGCAATCGGCGAAATCGGATTGGATTTCTATCGCGAGCACACTGAGCCTGCTGTACAGGAGAAATGGCTTCGTCTGCAGCTTCAGCTTGCTCTAAGTCTTGAAAAACCGATTGTACTCCATGATAGAAATGCTTCCCAAAAGCTTCTCAAAATTCTTGAGGAGGAAAATTATGATGGTAACCAGGCTCCCGGTGGAGTTTTTCATTGTTTTGCAGGTGGCAAAGAGATGGTTCATGAAGTACTTAAACGAGGATTCTATATTTCATTTACCGGGAACCTGACATATAATAAATCAGATCGCGGAAAGGTCGCCAGGACTGTGCCGCTTGACCGTCTATTGTTGGAGACTGACAGCCCTTTCATGGCTCCGGTACCAAGGCGGGGAAAAGTTAATGAACCAGCATATATTCCGTACATTGCGGCTGCTCACGCCACCGGAAGGAACATCAGCCTGGATGAAGTAGCGGAACAAACTACATCAAATGCCAATAACCTTTTTAAGATAAATGCCATTATATAATAAATTGAAAAGACCCCAATCGCGTCATAAAAAAACAGTTCCACCATATAGTCGCCTGGCAGATTATTATGATGAAGTTATGTCGCACGTAAACTATAAGAATTGGGCAGATTATTTGATTGACGCTGCATCGAGGAATATCAGAGAATTTGAAACAGTTACAGACCTGGCTTGCGGCACCGGCAGGCTTGCTTATTACCTTGCAGAATCAGGATACAACGTCACAGGTGTTGATTCTGTTGAGTCTATGGTTGATCAGGCGATTAACAGACAATACACAGGTAACCGGAAACCTGAATATTTCACTGGTGATTTGCGTCATCCGGCACCTGTAAAAAATCAGGATCTTGTAGTATGTATTTATGATTCAATCAATTATCTTATCAATGAAATAGATGTCGGTAAGTTTCTTTCATCGGTGCTTCAGATTATTTCAAAGAAGGGTTTATTGATATTCGACTGTAGTACTGAACAGAATAGTCTCAGTCATTTTAACGGCTACGAGGCTGTCGATTCTATAGAGGATGCACTTCTGTTCAGAAGAGCGTATTATGACCGCAAATCTCGAATTCAGAATAACTTGTTTGAAATTTATCCTGAAGAAGATAACAATATGTACTTCGAACATCATATTCAAAGAATCTGGTCAATTCAGAAAATCAAAGAGTTAATAAAAAACAATGGCTTCCAACTGATGGCGGTATATGGTGGGTTTACCTTTCATAGGGGAAGTGAGTCGGACGACAGGGTTCAATTTATAGCAAAACCATTATGATAGAATTAATAAATATCAGCAAAATATTTGCCAGGGAGCGTGGCATTGAAAACATATCCCTCAAAGTGAAAAAAGGTGAATGGGTAGCGATTGTGGGATCTGCCGGAGCAGGAAAGAGTACGCTGCTCCGTCATATTTATGCCGCTGAAAAGCCGGATGAAGGTGAAATTATTGTAGGGGATTATAGATTTTCATCTCTTCGAAGAAATAAAGTACCTCAATTGCGCCGTATGTTGGGTATTGTAGATCAGGATTTATCCTTAATGTTCGACCGGTCGGTATTTCGAAATATTGCTGTCGTCGGAGAAGTGCTGGGATGGTCGAAGAAGAGGACACGCACCAAAGCGCTACGCGTTCTTAACCAGGTTGGATTATACGCTCATCTTGAGGTACTTCCCGCGACCTTAAGTTATGGTGAACGGCGTCGTCTTGCGATTGCAAGGGCACTGGTTGCCGATCCATTTGTGTTGATAGCCGATGAACCCTTAGGACACCTTGACAGTGACAATGCAAAGAGCATCGTGAACTTACTGGGTCGGATTCATGCGCGGGGAACAACGCTTCTCATTGCTACACATCGGCTTGAGCTTTTTGAAGGACAGCCGGTAAGAGTTGTCCGCCTTGAAAGTGGGAGGCTGGTGCCATGAGAAAGTGGCTTTTCGGGTTACGAGAAGGGCTTGGTATTTTTACCCGGTCAGGTGTTGCCGGTTTAATGACGATGCTGTCATTCTCGATACTGGCTGGATTGTTTTGCGCTGTATGGGCATCGAATCAAGCTCTCGAAAATGCAAGACTTCAACTTCTGTCTATGTTTGAACTCGAGGTATATCTTCTCCCCGGAAGGGATGATAATGCAGAAGATATTCATGAACAGATTGCAAATCGAAAAGGTGTGATCAGTACGGTAATAATCTCCAGGGATCAGGCTGCCAGGCAGTTTGCAGATCAGTTCGGTGAAGAACTTTTTAATCTGCTCGGTGAAAATCCTCTTCCTGTTTCGATAAAAATTGGATATGATCCGCAACAGGTATCACGAAAAAAACTTTCACTTGAAGCTCAAGATATCGCAAAGTTTGACGGAGTGGATGAAGTGGTTTATGAGGGGGATCTACTCGCAAAACTGGAAGGACTGATAACAAAAGTTCGTGATCGCCTGATGATAATTGCTTTGGCTGTAATGATTGTCGCCCTGGTTTTGACTATCCAGGCCGTGAGAGTCGCGAGTAAGGCTGTTCAACCCTGGGTTCGTGCTGTCACACTTGTTGGAGGCAGCTATTTTCAGATTACACTTCCATTCACCATAACCGGAGCCTTAGCGGGTTTCTTCGGTGGTATGGCAGGTGCAGTTATCCTGGAGATTATCCAGGCAATATTAGCGAAGGACACTGATTTCATTCCCCCTCCGCAAATATCAGTTGCATTAATTGTCATTGTTTTGACGATAGTTTTAGGAGCCGTCACTGCCACTTTTGCCGCACCGAGGGGATTGGAGCACAAACCTGTTGCTTGACTATCAGGCTCAAATATAGCAACGTTTGTAGGGGCAGGATTTATCCGCCCGTAGGTTTGAGAAGATAATGATTTCTGTGTAAATATAATTGAATGCTGTAGAACGGGCGGATAAATCCTGCCCCTACAATTAGAACAATCAACGCAATTAAAATTGAAGACAACACCATGTATTTATCGTTAAATTTTGGTTGAGATGACATTTTTCTATACATATCCAATGCTGAGCCAGCGTCAAAAAGCTGTTTTTGGGACACTGATAGAGGAATATACCCACTCAGCTAAAGCCGTAAGTTCGACCCGGCTTATGCGAAAACTTTCGCTTGGTGTTTCATCGGCGACTATCAGGAATGTAATGTCGGAATTGGAGGATATGGGTCTATTATTGCGTGAGCATAAATCAGCGGGAAGAATGCCCACAGATTTCGGTTATGCTTATTATGTTGATAGTCTTATGGAGGAGAAGGAAGTTCCGGGAATTCATAAGAGAGAAATTATAGATTGTTTGAATGAATCCATATCCGGCGGAATAGGGGAAATATTAAAAAGAACATGCGTTGCAGTTTCACGTATCAGTATGTTGTTTTCTGTAGTTCTTACGCCGAATATAATGTCAGGGACAGTTCTCAAAATTGATCTTATTCGAATAGCTTCGAGCAAAATACTGATTGTCCTGACGCTGCATGGTGGATTTATCAAGAGCATTCTGATCAATGTCGATCATGAGATCAGGGAAGATGAACTTGGTGAACTCAATACATTATTGAATTTACGGTTAAGCGGATATAAACTCTCTGAAGTAAAAACCAATATCAGCAATCTTTTGCAGGGAACTTCAGCAAAGAAGAGGCATATTGTAAGCAGGCTGTTCGATGCTGCCGATAGTCTGTTCCTCGAAGATAATATGGACATTCTACATATCGGTGAAACGCAACATGTGATGGTGCAACCTGAATTTGCAGACACTGAACGTATGCGGGTACTCTTTGAAGTCATCGAGGATCCGGTAAAGGTTTCTAAGGTACTTGAAGAAGCGGATCATAAATCTTCCGGGGGAGTGAGAATCGGCATAGGCAGTGAGCTTGATATTGACAATATGGAAGGATGCAGTGTAGTAGCCGCGCGATATTCCATAGGAGATATTGAAGGCAGGCTTGGAATATTAGGACCTACGCGTATGCCTTATTCAAGGCTGGCGGCGCTGTTGAACTTCACAGCATTTGCGATTCAAAAAAGAATGGTGGAATAAAAAACAGAATTCTATGGTTTGATGAAATAAGTGAGAAGAAAAAGACTATGGCAAAGAAAAATGCGAAGACAACGACGGTGAAAAAGAAAAATCCGTCCCCCAAAAACACACCTGATCCGAAAAACTCAGTTTCAGGGAATAATGAAGATCCAACTAACGATACTTCTACTGATGAAAAAGATGTGGTGGAGCTTTCTTCAACAGAATATAAAATTGCATTGCTGATAGATGAAAAAGATAAGCTCAACGAAAGAATGCTCCGCCAGGCTGCCGAGTTTGATAATTATAAGAAAAGACATGCAACCGAATTAGAGCGTATTATTTCGACAGCCTCTGAGTATTTAATCAGAGATTTGTTGCCGGTACTTGATGATATCGATTTGATGCTGGCAAACGCGGAAAGTGGGAATAATACCAAATCTCTTGTTGAGGGAGCGAAAATGATACGTCAAAAACTTTACGGCGTTCTAATCCAGAGAGGACTTGAAAAAATTGAAGCAGAGGGACAACCTTTTGATCCGGATTATCATGAAGCTTTACTGGAACAACCCTCCACAGATGTCGAACCGGGAACTGTAATTGGCGTACATCAGAACGGTTTTACTCTAAAAGGAAAACTAATCAGACCCAGCAAAGTAATTATTTCAAAGACGCCTGACGAAGGAACTGGAGAATTATAAGTGGCTAATAATGATTTTTATGAAATACTTGGTGTGCAACGTAATGCTGATGCCGATACTATCAAGAAGGCTTATCGCAAGCTTGCAATGAAATATCATCCTGACCGTAACAAGGAAGACGCCAACGCTGAGGAAAAGTTCAAGGAGGTTGGCGAGGCGTATAATGTACTTTCCAATCCAGATAAACGATCAAAGTACGACCGCTTTGGCAAGGCGGGACTGGGTGGCGCCGGAGGTTATCAGTCAGCCGATTTCGATCCTTTTGATCTGTTCAAGGATTTTATGGGCGGCTTTGGCTTCGGTGATATATTCGGCGGAATGGGAACCGGCAGCGGCGGCAGGAGAGACAGATCCCGTGGGGGGGATCTCCAGATAAAATTACCGCTGACTCTCGAAGAAATTGCTGAAGGGGTTGAAAAGAAGTTACGTGTTCTAAGAAATAACGAATGTACAAGCTGTAATGGCAGCGGAGCTGAACCAGGAACGCAAACATCTACATGCAGAGCATGTAATGGCAGGGGAGAGGTCCGCCAGGTAACCAGGACGTTTATTGGACAGATGGCGACTATTACCACTTGCCCAACCTGCCAGGGAGCAGGTGTCAGAGTAGATCATCCATGCAGTACATGCCACGGCGAAGGACGGACGAGAGGCGAATCACCGGTAAATATCGAAATCCCCGCCGGAGTTCAAGATGGCAACTATATTAATCTTCGTGGTGAGGGACATGCCGGTAAGAAAGACGCTCAATCCGGTGATCTAATAGTGGTAATTACAGAAAAAGAACATGATTATTTTGAACGACATGGTGATGATATCCTTTTAGACGAGAGTATTTCAATTCCCCAGGCAATTCTTGGAGCCCAATCAGAAATTCCCACATTAGACGGAAAAATTATGCTCGATATCCCGGCAGGGATTCAATCAGGTAAAATTCTTCGTCTTCGCGGAAAAGGTATCAGGCATCTGAACGCATCGGGGAGGGGTGATCAGTTAGTTCGGGTGACAGTTTGGATACCTGGCAAAATCAACGATGATGAGAAAAAAATATTTGAGAAACTACTTGATTCCGATCAACTTAATCCACCTGAACTGAAGAACAAAAGCTTTTTCCGGAAAGTAAAGGATGCGATTTTCAGTTAGGAAAATAGGTGTTTTCGTATTTAAATTAAGTATTTTCTAATCGTCGATGCATATTGCAGTATACATATTATTCCGATGGTGTATAATGACCACCTTTTGGAATAGATGGCTTCAAATTTGTTTTATTTTTCATTTTACAAACCACTATGGAAGATAAATGAAAACCAAAACGATTGAAAATCCGATTATTAATTCTCCATTCGAAGAACCCGCCCGCCATTTTCGATTTGACGAGAGTGGCATCACTGATGATATCCTGACAGGACGACGAAACAGTACCTACCGACTTCCAGGTGTTCCAGGGGTGAAGAAACACGGAAAATTGACTATCCAGGAACAACTCGGATTTGATGATTCAATAATGGAAACAGAACAGGAGAATCCATTTGTCAACGAGCTTCGCGCGTACATTAGGCAATGGCGGCGTCAGGATTACTCAGATCCAAATCCAACACGAGTAACCCGGCGATTACTTGATCACTGGAAGGATCCAGAACGACAAAATCGCAGAAATCGCCTTTTCTACTGCCAACTCGAAGCTGTTGAAACAGCGATTTATCTGACGGAAGCAGCACCTAAATTTCGACCTCACCTGATTCAACAAATTCGTGATGCCAATAAAGAGTATAATCCAGGACTACCATTCCGTATAGCCTTGAAGATGGCCACAGGCAGTGGAAAGACAATGGTAATGGCGATGCTGATTGCATGGCAGACATTGAACAAAGTCACTTACAAGCAGGATAAGCGATTCTCCGATTCATTTCTCGTAATCACACCGGGAATAACAATCAAAGACAGGCTTAGAGTACTCTATCCGAATGATGTAGAATGTTATTACAAGACATGGGATTTAGTACCTGAAGATTTGCTTCCTCAACTTGAGCAACTGAAAATTATTATCACAAACTATCATTCATTTCAACTTAAGGAGAAGGTCAAAGCTGGGAAATTAACTAAAGCTATCCTGACAAAGGGCAAAGACACCGGAGCATTCACCGAAACACCCCAGGAGATGGTGAGACGTGTTTGCAGAGGATTTGGAAATAAAAGAGATATTATTGTAATCAATGATGAAGCGCACCATTGTTACCTCCCAAAATCCGACGTGTTAAAACTAAAGGGTGATGATAAAAAGGAAGCAAAACTTTCCCGAGAACGTGCAGCTCGCTGGATAAACGGGCTTATTGCTGTGCGAAAAAAGATTGGAATTAAAGCCGTTTATGACCTTTCCGCCACGCCGTTTTTTCTTCAGGGTTCCGGGTATGGGGAAGGACGATTGTTCCCATGGGTTGTCTCCGACTTCTCTCTTGTCGATGCTGTTGAGTGCGGCATCGTAAAGGTTCCAAGACTGCCGATTGCTGATAATACAGCTGATGGTGACATGCCGATGTACCGTCAACTCTGGATACATATTAAAGATGAACTTCCAAAGCATGGGCGGAAAAAAGAAGATGCAAGCGGTGGAGAACCAAAACTCCCGATGAGGCTCGAAGGTGCTTTGCATGCACTTTACAGTGATTACATGAAATACTTCAAGCAGTGGGAAGAAGCTGTTGAAAACAACAAGGGTGAAGGAGAGCTAACCCCACCTGTGTTTATAATTGTATGTAATAACACGAATGTCTCCAAATTGGTATATGATTACGTTTCAGGTTGGGAAAAACTTTTACCTGGAAACGAAGATACGGTAGTGGTTCCCGGTGCCTTAAAATTATTCAGTAATGAAGAAGACAAGGGATGGCGGCAAAGACCTTTCAGTATTCTCGTTGACAGCGAGGAACTAGAATCGGGCGAAATGTCTAAGCAATTTAAAAAGATTGCAGCAAGGGAGATTGCTACATTCAAAGAAGAACTCTTTGCCCGGTTTCCTGAGCGGCGAGGAAAACCTGTCAATGATGATGAGTTGATGCGTGAGGTGATGAATACTGTCGGCAAACCAGGCAAGCTGGGAGAGCAGATCAGGTGTGTGGTATCGGTTTCGATGCTGACCGAGGGCTGGGATGCCAGCACTGTTACTCATATTCTTGGAATCCGAAAATTTGGAACTCAATTGATCTGCGAGCAGGTAGTTGGACGTGGATTACGGAGGAGAAGTTACGATACACGAAGCCATGAGATCGAAGTTAATGGAAAAACCGTCACTATTGAGAGTTATGAGCCTGAATTCGCCGAAGTATATGGGGTACCCTTCAATTTCGCACGTGTCTCTGGAACGAGTGGACCTCCGACACCGGTCTCAATCTATCATGTCCAGGCACTGGATGAGAGGATTGAGTGTGAAATTACTTTTCCAAGGGTTATGGGCTACAGGTACTCATGGCCTACAGAGAAGTTAAATGCGCAATTCACTGAAGAATCCTCAATTGTGCTATCGCCCGAAGATTTTGCGACACGTACAACTGTTTCTTCGATTATAGGTGATGAAAAAGTTCATCAGCTTGATGACCTGATAAAGGTCAGGAAACAAGAGGTAGCTTTTCATATTGCACGAGATATCCTGAGCAAGTATTACAATGAGGAAGAAAATGGGGAAATAAATCAACGCCCGTGGCTTTTCCCACAACTTGTTGAAATTGTGAAGGAGTGGCTGCAGCCGAGATATGTAATACGCAAAGATGATACATACCTTGGTCTTCTGCTTGTCCGTGAAAAAGGCTATGATGCCGCTGAAAAAGTTTACCAAGCAATCGTGAAATCCTCTGAAGGCGAAAAACATCTGCTGCCAATTCTTCATACGTATAATCCGACAGGTTCAACACGCTTTGTCAATTTTCAAACTGCCAAGAACGTGTATAAGACAAGCGAAGACATGTGTCATCTGAATTATGTTGTTGCCGACACTGAATCATGGGAACAGGCTGCAGCAGAGGCTATCGAATCCATGCCGGGAGTGATCAGCTATGTCAAGAATGAGGGTATGGGATTCTCCATTCCTTACACGATCAAAGGCAGGGAGAAACAGTACCGCCCTGATTTTATTATCCGTATCAATGACGGAAATGATGATCCCTTGAACCTGATACTCGAAGTCAGCGGCAGGGACTTGCAAAGTAAAGCAGCAAAAGTAGCAACTGCAAGAAACATGTGGATTCCGTCAGTAAATAACAGCGGAAGTTTCGGGAGATGGGCATTTGTCGAAGTAAAAGATCCTTATGATTTGAAAAGCACAGTTTCAACATTAATTTCTGAACAGGAAAAGGCTATATGAAAGAGATAAAATGGTTCAGCGATCCATGGTTTGAGGCAATAAAAGAAAAACGAGTATCCTGGCAAAAACATGCACTTCAGCGAATGCTGGAAAGAAACATACATCGTTTGGAAATAATGGATGTCATAAAAAACGGAGAAGTTATCGAACATTATCCGGAAGATCGTCCATTTCCAAGCGCCCTGTTTTTCAAATCAGTAGAGGAGAAACCTTTGCATGTAGTGGCTTCATTTGATGAAATAGATAAGTTGATATATATTATTACAGTTTATATACCTGACAGCAGGAGATTCGAAGAAGATTTTAAGACAAGGAAATAGATGATGAAAGAAAATAGAAATAAAATTTGTCCGTTGTGCGGCGGACATCGTACAGCAGGGACGACTCTATTCTCGGTAGATTTGGGACATGGAGTTGTAGTGATTCGTGACGTTCCAGCCTCTGTTTGTGAGCAATGCGGAGAGGCGTTGATTGAGGACAAAATCGCTGAAAAACTGGAGAAAATTGTGGAGGACGCACGTCAGAATAAAAGACAGGTAGAAGTAATCGCTCTTGATGAATAAACATCAGGAGGTGATCACAATCTGTGACCACCTCAAACTTAGCGCCTTAGTGTCTTTGCGCGAGATTTTTCTTTCTGTTTCGCGCAAAGCCGCAAAGGCGCAAAGTAACAGAATCATGTAAATCCTGTTAATCCTGTCAAATAAACTGCGATGGAGTAGAAGAGATGGCGAAAAAGGTCGAGAGTTTCAAGCATAATGAAAAACGGGTAAACATACCTACCGAAGAACTGAAAGACTTTATGACCAAAGAGCAGAAGAAAGAGGAGAAGATACTCTATCCCCGCGATACCTCCCTCGACCCACAGCTTGTCTGGAAAGGTAAAGACGAACAGGACTCCCATCCCCTCGAAGTACCAAATGTCCCCATCTATATACAGGAGAAGATCCACCCGCAGGCGATAATCGATGATCTCCACGCTTGGGCGAAAAAAGACAAACCTGAGCCGCAGGTCGAACTTTTCTCCGACTTTAACGGTCTTGACGATGATTTCCAGAAAAAAGTCGAATTCTATAGCCATGAACAGCAGTGGACAAACCGTATGATTTTAGGGGATTCCCAGCTTGTCATGACGTCACTCGCTGAAAGAGAAGGGCTAAAAGCTAAAGTCCAGATGATATACATGGACCCTCCATACGGAATTAAATTCGGCTCAAATTGGCAGGTCTCGACTCGCAACAAAAAGTTAGTGGATACAAGTACGAAAGATTTAACTCGACAACCAGAGCAGATTAGAGCATATAGAGATACTTGGAACTTGGGTATCCATTCGTATCTAATATATCTAAAAGATAGACTTTTAGTTGCAAGAGAATTATTGACAGAAAGTGGCTCACTATTTCTGCAAATGGGTGAAGATAATTTACATTTAGCTAGATGCATAATGGACGAAGTGTTCGGTGCAGAGAATTACGTAGCAACAATAATATTTAAGACTGCAGTAAGTCAAAATACAATGACGATTCCAAGGCTATATGACTATTTAATATGGTATTCTAAATCCGTTAAGGACGTAAAAATAAGAAAACTATATAGAGAAAGAACAAAAGAAGAAATTGAGAAGAATTTTCCTTTTCGTGATTCGGTTGGAAGACTTTTTAAAGATGCTGAGATAAAAACAGCTAATCCTGAAGAGCTTCAAAGAATGAAAAAATCAGATCGAATTGCTGTTGTATTTGGAAAAGATTGCTATAAGCGTTACCCGGAGGATACACCGATAACAAGTCTTATAAATGTTTGGGACGATACCGTAATGGGTACATTTCAAACTGTGAGGGAAAAAATATACGCTGTTCAAACAAATACAAAAGTTGTCAATCGGTGTATTTTAATGACTACTGATCCTGGCGATCTAGTTCTTGATCCTACATGTGGTAGTGGAACAACAATCTATTCTGCAGAACAATTTGGTCGAAGATGGATTACAATTGATACCAGTAGAGTCGCAATGGCGTTGGCTCGAACGAGAATTATGACTGCAAAGTATCCCTATTACTATCTAGTTGATTCTCCAGAAGGAATTTTGAAAGAAGCAACAATATTAGGTTTAGACTTGGTACAAAGGAAAACTGTTCACGACCTGCGAAAAGGATTCATCTATAAAAGAGCGTCTCATATTCTCCCTAAAAATATAAAAGAAAATGAAGATATAGAAAAAATATACTCTAAATACTTCAGTTCACTTGAAACACTGAGGAAAAATCTTAACGATTTGGCTGATAAATCCTGGGACGAGTGGGAAATGCCTAGAGAACTTGAGAAATCGTGGTCTGATGAGATAATAAAACTCCATAAGGATTGGTGGGATTTGCGACGTAAGCGTCAGAAAGAGATGGACGATTCCATCGCCCGTCATGCCAACACCGAGATTCGCTACGATCAGCCCTATGAAGACAATAAACGAATCAGGGTAACAGGACCTTTCACAGTCGAGAGCCTCTCGCCTCATCGCAGGCTGTCAATCGAAGAAAAAACAGATATGAAGGAGGGAAAAGCGGCAGGATTGGAAGGAGTGAGCATACGTACACTCGGACCTGATACGTTTGGAATGTCAATTCTTGAAAACCTGAAAAAAGCGGGTGTCCAGAACACCATCAAGAATGAGCGGTTGGTTTTCGACCGTCTTGATCCTTACGCAGGTGAATACATCCATGCCGAAGGAGAATACACTGAGAAAGACGGCAAGGTTAAGCGTGTTGCAGTATGTATTGGTCCCGAATATGGCACAGTCGGTCCGGATTTGATCAAAGATGCAGCAAAGGAAGCGGTGAAAGGGATCGGATTCGATACTCTGCTTGTTTGTGGATTCGCCTTCGAAGCAATAATCAGCGAAGAGGCACGACAATACGGGAAACTGACAATCCTCACTCCCAGGATGAATCCCGATCTTTCCATGGGCGATGAATTACTGAAAAAAACCGGCGCCGGAAACCTGTTTATGATTTTCGGTGAACCGGATATCGAAATTCGCCACATAGAAGATGGCAAGATAGAAGTAGAAATCCACGGTCTCGATATTTACGACCCCACAACCGGCGAAATCCGCAACTCTTCAACCGATGATATAGCCTGCTGGTTCATAGATACGGATTATAACGGGGAGAGTTTCTTTGTTCGTCACGCCTATTTCACAGGTGCAGGTGATCCATACAGCAAATTGAAACGTGCGTTGAAAGCTGAGATAGATATGGAAGCCTGGTCAGCATTGTACCAGACAGTAAGCCGTCCTGTTGATCCACCCGAATCAGGAAAGATTGCAATAAAAGTTATCAATCATTATGGAGATGAAGTTTTGAAGGTATATTCCATCGAACAATAGCAGATATTAGAGTGTCGAAATATATTTCGACTTACTTTGCTTAATAATCCCCGTACAGTAAAGGGCACTCTCTCATGCCTTTAAAATTCCCTGAATCTGATCACCTGCTTGACTTTACTGGACTCTTCTCATACGTTAAGATTTCATCTTGTTCCAGGGAGGAATTGTGAATAGTATAGTGGAAAATATTCTTAGAGAGATACTTGATAATCAGCGTAAAACCTCACGCCTGGTACATTTCCTTGCTCATCGATTAGCACGTGAATTGATCATTGATAACCTTACCAAGAGTCTTGAACGCCGGGTGTATGAACTGTCGGACGGTATCCGATCCTCCCGGGATATCGAGAGAATGATCAGCAAAAAGGTTACACAGAGGACAATAGTGACCTGGTGGCGAAAATGGAGAGAGTTGGGGATTGTTGAAGAATCGCCTGCATATTCAGGGCGGGTAAGAAAAATAATATCGCTTGATGATTTAGGAATTGATCTCCAGACCGGCGATTCTACAGATGAAAATCCACAGGATGAGGATGAATGAAAGTATATGTTGTCTAAGATAAATGTTGTTGAGATAAGATAAGGAACCCGGTGATTTGTCGCCGGGTTTATAATTCATGTGTCTTTTCATTTGATATTCACATAGAATTCAGTTTTTTGTTTTACAAGTTTTATTATTAAGGTGCAATGTCAGGTTATTCAAAAGTTAAAGATTACTACCGCGATCAGCGGCTGTTATTCGATGACGTCGCTGAGGGTAACGGTCTGTATAACCTGGGCTGGGCGGAACCCGGCTTCAAAGGTCAATTTGCGGATGCTCAGCGGGGAATGGTGCTTCTCGTAACTAAATCTTTGCAAATTCAACCCGGCTCACTACTGGTTGATATAGGCTGTGGACAGGGGGGACCGGCGAGGTTGACGGCTGAGAAATATGATGCAGAAGTAATCGGAATTGATCTGTTAATTGAACAAATTACACACCATAATCAGATTGTACAGAACGGAAATAAGAGATCGACTCAATTTATTCAGAGTAACTCTGAACAAATTCCTTTGGGAGACCGTTCTGTTGACGGAGTGTTTTCAATAGAAAGTGCTTTTCATTATCCGGACAAGGCAGCCTTTGTCAGTGAAGCATCAAGGATTTTAAGACCTGGAGCAAGGCTGGCAGTTGCTGATATCGTTATGGATGAAGGTTATGAAAATCACTGGGTTCATTCCGGATTTCGTCGTGCTCTTGCCGCGCCAGTGCTGTTTACATGTTCAGATTATAAAAAAGCAGCGATAAAAGCCGGGCTTAAACCATTACATTCATACGATCTTACTGCCGGGGTTATGCGGTCATTGCGATTAGCGGCAAAGCGATTGGGACCTCGCATCCCATTACTCACCAGGGCGGGTTATCCATTACCTTTTCTTCTCATTGTGCAGTCGGCTTTTCTTCATTTGCAGTACACTCATCCCCTCATACCAGCAAAATACCGGCTATTCGTCTTTCAGAAGTTATAGCTGACTTGATTGGATTACTTGCAGATCATACTTTGTTTGTAATAGACTGAGTCGATTGGCGGGCAGGGGCGACTGTTCCTTCAGTTCCATTGCGACTTTTGGGAGATACTGTAATTATAAAGAAACGGAATAAATATTATACCGGCAAACTGTGGCCTGATTTAAGCAAGCGTCTCGGACGTGAAGGTCGCGCCCTCATTGCTGTAAGTGGAGGCGCTGATTCTATGGCAATGCTTCACCTTATCTTACCTCCTGAGGAGGATCGAGAGCGGATTGTGGTCGGATATGTGCATCATGGTACTGGTGATCATGCTGATCAGGCTGAGAAACATGTACGATCTGCCGCTTTTTCTTTAGGATTAAAATTCCTGGCTAATAGAGTGAATATTGATGAAGAGTCAGTGAAAATAAGTGGTTTTGAAGCCGTGGCACGACGGCTTCGTTACCAATCATTGAATAAAATGTGTGAAAGTACGGATTGTTCGCTGATACTGACCGCGCATACTCTTGATGACCGCTCTGAGAATGTGCTCCTTTTTCTTTTCAGGGGTGCAGGGATGGCAGGATTATCCGGTCCAAGGGAGAGGCACGGAAATATTTGGAGACCGGTAATTCATTATACTCATAATGATTTGATAGAATTTTTGGAGAGCATAGCCGTACCCTATATTGAAGATCCTTCCAATCAAGATCTCCGTTTCACTCGAAACCTGATCCGCCATAAGTTGAAACCGGAAATAGTCCAAAAATTTGGAAAAGGTGCATGGAAGAATCTGGCTAACAGTGCTGAACGTCTCGAATCTTCCCAGGCTATCCTGAGAGAAATAGAAGTGGAGGCTTTGGAGAAAGCGCTCATAAGGAGGAAGCACAGATGGCTTCTTCTTGATACGGAGGCTTTGCTTTTGTATCTTCAAGAGTTACGAGTTAGAACTTTAATATTGTGCTGGGAACTTGTTAAGAACAAGGAGAGTGACTCCGGTTATTTACCCCGGTCAACTATTCGCAGGCTCTTGGGAATAGTTCACGGTAATCCTGGTGAATCAACAGAATTACCGGGAGGTGTTTCGGTTCGTCTGACCACTTCCGGTTTGGTTTTTAACGGCATAACCCAGGAAGATGCTGTGGTTTGGGATATGCCCGGAAGCGTCGTTCTTGCTGATGGTACAAAGCTTGTAGCCGAGAAGAGCCATCGGGGAGAATTTTCCGGGATCAGTCCTTACCCCGGAAGCGTGGAATATGTTGATGCCGGAGTGACGGGCGATAGTTTCCATGTCCGGCCCTGGCGGGAAGGTGACCGTTTTGAACCCTTAGGACAACCGGGAAAATTTCGTAAGGTCGCCCGGGTTATTAAAGGTACGGATTCTCGATCCATAAATGTACTCTGGATTGCTGAATCGAACCAAACTATCCAGTATATTCCGGGACATCGTATTGCCCACGGATGCAGAGTACGAAAAAATAGTAATTCCATCTGGCGATTAACATATACTACGCCGGATAATATCTCTTCGGAGCATAAGGAGTAAATATATTTCATGGCAAATCAAACGCCTAAAAATCAGGGAAACCAAAGACCCAAGAATGAAAAAGGACCGGATGATCGCTTTGAATGGAAAAAAGCCGCCCGTACTCTTTCATTTTGGACTTTGCTTATCATACTTGTTATTGTCCTGCTGACCTATTTCAGCCCTCAAAACGAAAAAATTGAAACTGTTAAATATACCAAGTACAAAGAGCTCCTTAATGCAGACGCCATAGTTTCTGCTGTAGTAGTTGGTAATGAGTTTACCGGCACTCTTCGTGATCCCGGCGATATCGTTGGGGGGAAGTTTAGAACAGTATTTCTACGCATTAACGATGATCAAATCAGGGAGTGGGAAGATAAAGGGATACAGCTTGAATTTCAGGAGAAATCTACCAACTGGCTCGGTTATGTTCTATCATCGATCCTTCCCTGGATAATTATCATTGCATTCTGGCTATTTATCATGCGGAGAATGCAGGGTGGGGGTACTCGCGGCATTTTCAGTTTTGGCAAGAGTAGGGCCAAATTATTGATTGATAATAAACCGAATGTGACTTTTGAAGATATCGCCGGAGCTGAAGAAGCTAAAGAAGAAGTACAGGAGATTATCCATTTCCTTAGGGATCCCAAGAAATTCCAGAGACTTGGCGGACGAATTCCACGTGGCGCCATTTTGATCGGACCGCCAGGCACGGGTAAAACTCTTCTCGGAAGAGCAATTGCCGGGGAAGCTCAAGTACCGTTTTTCTCAATGAGTGGTGCTGATTTTGTTGAGATGTTTGTTGGTGTGGGTGCAAGCCGCGTTCGCGATCTTTTTGAACAAGGCAAGAAGCATGCTCCCTGTATCATATTTATTGATGAAATCGATGCGGTAGGTCGTCAACGTGGAGCCGGAATGGGGGGAGGACATGATGAACGAGAGCAAACCCTCAATCAGCTCTTAGTTGAGATGGATGGTTTTGATACCAACGAGGGCGTTATCCTGGTTGCAGCCACAAACCGTCCTGATGTACTTGACCCGGCATTATTAAGACCCGGCAGGTTTGACAGACAAATTGTAGTAGATAGACCGGATGTTCGGGGGAGAATCGGAATCTTCAAAGTACATACCCGCAAAGTTCCTCTCAATGAAAACGTTGATATTGAAGTAATGGCAAAAGGCACTCCTGGTCTTTCCGGTGCTGATATAGCAAATCTCGTAAATGAAGCAGCTCTTTTAGCGGCTCGCAATGACGCCGACAATGTATCAATGCGTGACTTCGAGGATGCTAAAGACAAAGTGATGATGGGTACGGAACGGCGCAGTATGGTGATTACTGATGAAGAGAAAAAACTGACAGCATACCATGAAGCCGGGCATGCCCTCGTTGCACAATATACTCCCAAAGCTGATCCGGTTCACAAGGTAACAATAATACCACGTGGCAGAGCGTTAGGAGTTACGCATTTCCTGCCGATCGATGAGAAACATTCGTGGTCCAAGGATTATATAGAAGAGAAACTTGTTCATCTTTTGGGTGGGCGAGCCGCTGAGAGGGTTGTTTTCGACGATTATACCAATGGTGCGGCTAATGATATCAAACAAGCCACAGCGATCGCCAGGAAAATGGTATGTGATTGGGGGATGAGTGATAAAATCGGACCTCTCGCATTAGGCGGGCAGGACGGCGAAGTATTCCTCGGTCGTGATTTTGCCACAAAACGTGATTTTTCGGAAGCCACAGCAATTGAAATTGATCGTGAAGTGAAGCGATTTGTACTGAAAGCGCAGAGCACGGCTGAAGCTACACTTAGAGATCATCTCGATCAATTACATCTTATAGCACTTGCACTTCTGGAACGCGAAATATTGGATGGGGATGAGATTCAGACCATTATATCAGGCAAAAAACTTTCTCCTGCAGTCCGAAATCGTTCACCTCGATATAAACGGAAACCACCACGCCGAGATTCTAAAACCGTTGACACCAAGAGTGTTCCTGATGACAAGGATAAAGGTGAGGTTTCTTCCAGGCTTAAGAAAGTCGATGATGTCCTGGCAAAAATAGATGCTGAAGATTCTAAAGTTTCGAAATCTGATTCAACACCGAAACAGGCAGACAGTAAGAAAGATTCTTCAACTTCCAGCACAGGCAGCACAAAATCACGCCCCCGTAATCGACCCTACAGGAAACGTGTGGCAAATTCGGACAAATCCAAGAAAGATAATAAACACGAATAATATTTCTCTTGACTACTTATAGCAGGCAAAATAGAGCCGTTGATGCTAACAAATTGGTTTATTCAACGTAACTGTTTATTATTATAAGTATATGTATTGATAATAAGACTTCCCAAGTCGTCCAAACATACATTCTTTTCAAGTATTACTATACAACATGGAATTTGAATAGTGATGAAAGTTGTGATCATCGGTGGTGATGCAGCAGGATTGAAAACTGCTGCAAGATTGAGGCGTATCTCTCCTGAGACGGAAATAACAGTACTTGAAAAAGGCGATATCATATCATATGCCGCCTGCGGACTGCCATATTATTTGTCGGGAGATGTTGATTCATTCGAAGATCTTATAAAAACCGCATGGGGTGAAGTCAAGAATGCGGAGTTCTTCAAGGAAGCGAAAGGTATAGATGTCCTGACTGGGCATGAAGCTATTCGCATCAATCGCGAGAAGAAACTTGTTGAGTCAATAGAACTTAAAACTGGTGAACTACGAAACTTCAGTTACGATTTCCTGGTAATAGCGACCGGTGCATCACCTTTCAAACTCGACATCCCCGGCACTGAGCTGGATGGTGTAGGCTATTTCACTAAGCCTGCGGAAGCAATTGCTCTCAGACGTGACCTTGAAACCGGTAAAATAGGAAAAGTCGCGATCATCGGGGCGGGATATATTGGGCTTGAACTATGTGAATCATTTGGAGCATTGTGGGGAGTTGAAGTAATCCTGATTGAAAAAGAGGAACAAGTTCTGCCGGTAATGCTCGATACCGAAATGGCAAAAGTTGTGAATCGTCACTTGGTTGAGCAAGGTGTGGATGTCCGGTGTAATTCTGAAGCAAGTGAGATCAATCTTAACGAAAACGGTTTAATTGTTCGCCTGTTAGCCGGAGACCACTTCGAAATTGATAGAGTCCTGATAGCAGTCGGTGTCAGCCCGAGAGCGGAATTGGCACAATCAGCAGGATTAGATATTGGAGCGAACGGTGGGATCAGGATTGACTCAACAGGTCAAACTTCTGATAAATATATATTTGCTGCCGGTGATTGTACTGAATTGCCCCATGGAAGCAGTTCATATCTTCTTCCGCTGGGATCAATTGCAAATAGAATGGGAAGAGTCGTTGCAAATAACATCGCCGGGAAAAAAGATGAATTACCACTACTCAACGGCAGCTCAGTAGTTAAGGTCTTTGATAAAAATGTTGCTGTTTGTGGAAAATCAGTACAACAGATGAAAAAGAAAAATCTTGATTGCGAAGAATATTGGGGCAGTTTTACCGACAGGGCGCATTATTACCCGGAAAGCTCTGACTTACATATTAAAATTGTCCGCGAAGAAAATGGGAGACTGGTTGGTATTCAAGTGATTGGTCCGGGAGATGTAGTACGGCGGGCTGATTCTTTCGCGCAAATAATGACCATGGCTGATGGCGATCCTGCAGCATTATTGAAACTCGAACATGCATACGCGCCACCTTTTGCGACGGCAATGGATCCCTTGCATCACATGGGCGCAATGATCGAAACCGGGAATAATCTTCAATTACCACCAGATGCATTATCCGATGGAGGCGAAGCTGACTGGACTGTTATCAATCTTCTGGCTCCGGATGAATCAAGTGAATGGGAGAGACCCGCAATAAAAGGAAAATGGCTCGATATTCCCTACAGTGAGTTGCGCCGAAAAGCGAAAGAATTGTCAGGGAAAGAAGTTGTCTTCATTTGTGCAAGAGGACCAAGGAGTTATGAAGCAGCAATAATGCTGAGATCAATGGGGATAGATGCAAAATATATCGCTGGTGGAATTGTCTTTAGATGATCATGCAAGTGAATTTATTTCAGGATTAAAGCTGATTAAAACTAATACTATGCGTAACAGGTAATAGCAGGCGTAACGAGAGAAAATGATAAATCCATCTCTTGCATAAAGTACAACGAAAGTTTAGCTTTCATGCCTTGAAACAGGAATCAATTTTCTGAAAATATTCCTCGGTAGCTCAATTGGTAGAGCGAGCGGCTGTTAACCGCTAGGTTCGGGGTTCAAGTCCCTGCCGAGGAGCAAAAAGCCATTCCGATTATTCGGGATGGTTTTCAAACTCAAAATACTTAGAAGCTATATGTGCACTTTAAATAAACCTGATCATTCGCTTCTTGTCGTCCGAAAAGAGATTCTTCTTCACCTTCGTATAATATTACGCCCATCTCAATTTCAAACGCATCTTCTGGTGAGAGGATCAGTTTGGGTTGGAGCAAAAGACCACTATCTTTTATATCGTAAAATCCGAACAATTCGATGCTGTGAGCCTCACCATACCCAAAAACTCTGTTCAATCGGAATGAGGCTGCCTGAGTTTGTTGTCTGGGGTCATCGGACAAGTACATTATTGATTTTCGCTGATCCTTCCTTTCAATGGTTTTGAGTCATCCAAGGGTAGGTAAACAGTAAATGATGCTCCATTACCTTCTTCAGTTTGAACCTCAATTCTACCGTTATGGCGTTGAATGATTCGATAACATATCGCTAACCCCAATCCTGTACCTGTTCCTTTGTTCTTTGTTGTGAATCCGGGGTCAAAAATTTTATCAGCGAATTTATCTGGAATGCCATCACCTTGATCAGTAATTGTAACGGATATAGCGCTTTCGTTGCAAGATGTCGTGATACTAATTATTCCATCGCCTTCCGATTGAGCCTCAAAGGCGTTGATTAAAAGATTCAACCACACCTGGTTCAATTGCCGTGGATTACATATTAAATTCGGCAATAATCCAAATTCCCTCACTATTTCTAAACGATCCCGATATTCAAACTCAAGCAACTTCACTGCTTCCTCTAGTCCTTGATGTACATCAACATTTTGTATGTTAGCCTCATCAAGTTTGATGAAATTCTTTAGCTTCGATACAGTATTTGCAATGCGTTGAGCACCTTCACCTACCACACTAACGCTATTATTAAGAATCTTCTGGATAGTTTGAACCTCGGTGTTCGTAGTAACTACATTTTCACTATTCTTAAGGGAAGCTTGAATTCTGTCATTACAGATGATTATGTTTTGGGAACTGGCAAGAACCGCTGCTATCGGATTATTAATTTCATGTGCGATACCGGCAATAAATTGCCCAAGTGAAGCCATTTTTTCTGATTGAACCATCAAAGTATATGCATCTTTCAGCTCAGAAGTTCGCTCTTCAATCTTTCGTTCAAGATTTGCGTTTAATTCGTCAGCACGCTCGAACTGATACCGCAATATTGCTACATAAAATAGTATTACCGAAAGGGGGAAAAGGGATGTTGAGTATAATTTAGTTGGAATACCAAAAAGTGGCAGAATAACGCCTAAGGTTAATACCGAAGAATAGAGAATGAAAAATGAAATGATATTTAAACGAATAAAGTTGCGATAAATTCTATCATTATTAATTCGATAACCATAAAATAGCATGTATATAATTATAGAAACACCAATAATAAAGAAAATACTATACAAATGACTATATGAACTGTATTGTATTATGGAATTTGAGTAATCACCTATGTTAGTTATATAAGTGTCGTTAGAATCGTGGAGAAAAAGAATGGAATAAATAAGTGAAAACGCGGCTGACAATGCAAAATAGAATTGTTCATTCATAACCAAGCTAAGAAACACAATCCTGGAACGCTCATTGTCATACTGAAAGATCAGATCTTTCCCTAAAATACTCATATGTACTGGTCTGTCAATAAGCGTTAAAACAAAGTATATCGCATAAAATATTGAATAAACACCCAAAATGAACAACAACCTGACCATCACTATAGAAACATTCACTCTAACGCCGGTTGTCTCAATAATAATTCGGCCTATTCGATCAGCAAGTCCAGTAGTAACCACATATCCAAGCCCCGCGCCGACCATTATCAGAAAGCAAAAAATTGCATATACCTTATAGAGGTGTTCTGTTCGTCTTGAAAGCAGAGCTACAACTCCTAGCGAGAAGAGAAGCAGGAAACTGATTAGTTGAGATGTAGCGATAGTGTCCATGAGTTCACTTGGCCAATCTACCAGTTGCTTACAAATATTGGATATCTCTTATCCTGAATATGTTGGCGGTATATAACTTTAATTTGATATTTTCGCTTCCACTGATCGGAACTGATTCCTCCACTAGTTGACATTCCTCATCATCAGTGTCAAGCTTAGGTCGATATTTTATAATAAACGCAGGGGACGCCAATAAACTTCACCCAACGCCTCTTTCAAAAGCGAGCTTGCAGCATCTACTGTCATCGATTGCCACACTCAGCGCGATGATAGTTGCCGAAAACTCACCATCTTTTGTTTAAGATGCAAAAACGTATGCTCAACCCCATAATTACTTAAAAGCTATAAGTGCATTTTATATAAACCTGATTGTTCTCTTCAAATCGTCCAAAAAGGGATTCTTCTTCAGCAGCGAATACAATTACGCCCGTTTCAACATCAAACGCATCTTCGGGAGAGAGGATAAGTTTGGGTTGGAGCAAAAGTCCACTTTCTTTTATATCGTAGTATCCGAACAATTCGATGCTGTGAGCTTCACCATACCCAAAATCTCTATTCACCCGGAATGAGGCTGCCTGCTGAAGAGGCATGCCGACTCCTAATTTGCTGGTGATTTCTTTGTCAGCCTCCGTTTCATTCATTTCCTGGAAGTACTGAACATTTAATGTGATGTTATAGCCGAAGGTATAATCCGTGCCAAGAACATACTGCAAATACGGATTTTTGACTAAGGGATCGTTCTCATCGGTATTAAAATAAGCTGCTTCTCCCCAAATCCCGAATGAAGCAATACTTCCTGCAAAATCAGCTCCGATCATTTTGGTGCGAAAAAACTTCAATCTGTCCATTTCTATTTGTTGAGATGTAGGATTAAAAGTCATAACAGGTGTTACCATATTATCCCAACCATCAAAATAGCTGACTGACAAATCAAAAAGTGACACAGTGCGGGATAGCTTAAAAGCCCACTCGGTATCCTGTATTCTGTTCTGCGGGTATTCAGGTTCCGGTAACTCTTCAAGACCCGGAATAGTAAAAAATGCCCAACGTGAATCCATAGGCGGAAGTTTCATATTGTCAAACTCTGGTTTCCAAATTCCTTCTAATATAAAATCATAGAGTTTTAACTCGGTTTTAGTTGAGAGTAGTCCAATTTTCCGAATACTTTTGTTTTCAGTCATATTTGAAAGATTTTGGGGATTTAAAATGTCTGTTGGATTGATCTCATCTGCTTTACCCCAAGCAATAACTTGTCTGCCAACACGAACATCCAGATAGCTGCTATAGTAATCTATATAAGCTTCTTGAAAATCCCAGGTTCCTTTCTTATTCAATCCATCATAGATGTAGTAACTTTTTGCTTTGAATGCGCTATTTTCACCATGTGCTGAAAGAAATTCCAACTTAAACCTGGTTTCAGAAAGATCCACCTCATTGGGTGATTGGCTGAATACTTTTACGAACTCCCTCAGGCTACCGCGTAGTTCGTAGCTTTGGGAGCTTACATCGGAAAAAGACATGAATGTCATGATCGATATTATGGCACCCAAAAATAATCGTCTCATTAAGTAACTCCTTATTACAATTAGTGAATTCTGGTCATGTAATTGCTTTTAAATACTTTTTCATCCAGACCAGTATCAACCTCCAATTTATCGAAAATCATTTCTGTTTTGTGTTTTGATTTAAGGTTTTCCATGACCATCATTACCGGTATCCAGTACTTTTTTAATTTTTTGAATTCAACTGTTTTTATTTTCTTAAGATTTCCCCTCTCATCGTAAAATTCTTCCCTGACATCGTAATAACAATCCTTACGTATCCAGGAAACAATTTTGGAATAATCGGTAGCAATCCCCTTATTAGGTATGCTTTCGACCACCCAGCAAGATTGTCTGTTAATCTCTTCTTCCTTTAGTAATTGATACGTGTAATCCATTAGCTTGCGGTCACCCATATCTTCGAAAGAGAAATCGGTACCCATGAAGCTACCTTTTTTGGCGTGGGAAGCAATCCGCCGCACTTTGCCGAAAGCCGGCAAATAGACCCACATATCGTCATCCCGATCATCGTAGGATAGCCGCAAAAAACTGCTACCCTTCACATCAGCCGGTTCCAGAAACCACATGATTTGTTTGTCATCGCTCATGCGGAAGGTTTTTAAGAGCCTTGTTCTAATCTTGCCTTTTTTATCGATCAGATTCATGGTCATATTGCCGGTATTATCAATGGGAAAGATTCGGTTATCCCACCCCTCCATAATCTCAGAAGCCGTTGTCACTTTTTCTTGAGCTGAGACTAAGTTGACGGTCAGAACAAACACGAATACTGTTATACCCAATAGTTTAATTATCTTTTTCATGTCAAACTCCCTTATTTTGTTTTGATAAATGTTAATGCCGTTGCTAATATGGTTAATGCCCCGATGGCACAAACCACCATTGTTACGGAAATTAGAAATCCCATAAAACGAAGTGGAATGATACTGGAATACATTAGGACTGAGAATCCCAAGCCAGTGGCAGCGGCGTTGAAGAAAATAGGTCGTCCAACAGTACGAATCGTACGGACAATCGGGGATAAGGAATCGCTTCTTGCCATCTCAATCTTAAACCTGGAAAGAAAATGGAAGGCAAAGTCAACCCCGATCCCGATAATAATGATGGAAACCATTGCTGTCGGAATACTCAAATCAATTCCTGCATATCCCATCAAACCAAAATTGATGATGACCGTAACTGCGATTGGTATGATTGCCAGAATCCCTATTTTCCAGGACCGATAGGTTATCCAGGCAAGCAGAAAAACGATAAATATGGCAGCAATCAAAGATCTGACTACAGACTCAACTACCATTCCCAATAGTTCTTTGATAAATAATGCAAAGCCGGTAAATTTGACCTCAAAATCGTCATTCTTGAAATTCGCGTTGTAATAACGCTCCATTTCATCGGCAATTTCTGCAATACGGGTCGTACTTTCAGACTTCATCATAGCCCCGACCAGAGCATTCTCGAAGCTGTTGTCAACTAAGGCTTCGTAATCCTCCGGACTGCCTGACATATTATAAAGTAACATTGCCTGAGCTACAGCTTCTTTGGTTTCAGGAATCCTTTCAAATTCCGGATTATCGTCATGCAAGACCCGGTTTATTCTCTTTATAATAGTTGCCAACGAAATGGTGGAACCTGTCTCTGGAAATTGTTCTAGGAGCTGTTGCAAGCTGTCAATTACGGCTAAAACTTCCGCATTTTCAATATCGGCATTAACAAGCAAATTCATGTTAATGGAACCGCCGAGATTTTGGTTAACCTTTATGTCAGCTTGCCGTATGTCGCTGGATTCAGAGAAGAATTTAATTGAGTTCATTTCCAGGTTGACCAGCGGTATGCCAAAAGCAAAAATAATGATGATGATTGTGCTAACGGCAATAACGGCATAACGAAGACGCAGGACCATCTCACCAAAGCTGGTCAGTAGCCGAGTTAATCGAGCCGGTTTGGTTGATCTCATCTTCTTTTGGCGAACCGGCATCAACACTAAAATTGCCGGAATCACTGTTAGAGTGAATAGCATTGCCATAAACACTCCAAAAGCCAGTACAATTCCAAAACTCAGATACACAGGCAATGGGGATGTCGTCAGTGATAGGAATCCAGCAATAGTGGTCAATCCCGCCATAATAACCGGTGTGCCCACATTCCGGATTGCTATAGTTAGCGCATCCTTTTTGTTCGGGGAAAGTATGAGCTCATCATAATAGGCTGACATCACATGAATTCCGTAAGCGATTCCCACCGCTACGAGCACTACCGGCATCACATTGTTAACAATCATGAATGGTATATCAAAATGCCCCATAACACCGACCATGGAAACAACACCCATTAAAGTTGCCAGCAGGGGTAGAAAAACACCGGACAATGTTCGAAAGCTTGCATACAGAATAGTTATCGCGACAAGTAGGACAAAAGGAATCAGTTGCCTCATGTCAGCCTTCATACTCTGACCCGATATTGCTGATACAACCGGTGTTCCCGCTAAATATATATTCTCAGGTCCTTCTAATCTGTCGGTCAATTGTAGGACTTCTTCGTAAATAGCTTTCATTTTCGCATCTTTATCCACTACTGCAATAATGGCAGCATATTTTCCATTATTTGAAACCATTGAACCAACGTAGAGAGAATCATCATAGAATGTTTTTTTAAGTATTCTAACACCTTCTTCAGTTTCTGGTACTTCTTCCAGGAACGGTGTAACTTCCATACCCCACTCTACACTTTTAATCTGGTTGACGGTAGCAAGACTTGAAACCCGTAAGATGCCGGGTATGACATCTAACGAATCAGTTATCTCAAGGATTTTTGCCAATGTCCCACGATTAAAAATAGTCTCTTCCTCGTTATTGACAGCAACGAGAAAAACATCAGAACCGCCAAAAATATCTTCCACTTCATTGAGCGCCAGCCTAGCAGGCAAATCTTTCGGCAGCATTTCCTTGATATCTTCTTCCATACGTATTTTGGGAATCCCCAATCCAAACAAAAAAGTAATGATAAGGGAACAGATTATTACTGTTTTGGGATAGTTGAGTACGTATTTTGTTATCTTTTCGTTCAAGTATTCCTCCATTTCTCTATTAAGTTGGAGAGTGTTTTGTTTTTTGCCTTGCTTTCAATATTCTAGGTAGCGAGTCCTTCGGTAACAAGGTAAAATCAGAATAGTGCTTATCTAGCGAAATAGTCTGGTTATGCGACAATAATCTTGTTAATTTCTTTTTTAAGACATCTTACTATCCTTGTAATTTTACTCTGGTCGATTAACTATGCCATTGAGTACTAAATCTACCAGACTATCTTGCCGCTCTTTTAGAAAAACATCCTCATCTTCCAAATCAAGTCCAAGCATGATTTCCATGATGGGCTTTCCTATGAAATAGATCATAGATACGCCAATAATGCTAATCATTGTTTGCTTAGCATCGATTTTCCGAAGTGCTTTGCTTGAAGTTGCTTGTTCAATGAGATCTAAGAGCTTTTCCGGGCGAATAAAATCATTTTCAGCTTTGAGAAATCTGATTATATATTTTACATCCTCTGGCTCATTAGCCAGCGCGTTAATGATAATTCTTGTGTAATTAGGATTTTCTGAGTAAATTTTGGAAAACACTCGAATAATCACTTCAATTCTCTCAGTATAAATCATCTCCTCAGATTGAATCCTTTCAAGTTCACTGAACGAATACAAAAAGATTTTATAGAATATCTTTTTCAGGACTTCCCTATAGAGGTTTTCCTTGCTGGAATGATAATAGTAAACCATCGATTTATTAACGCCAGCTTCTTTAGCAATCTCTTCCATTCGAGCGCCGTGTTTACCTTTTTGGGAAAAAATTTCTATTGCGGCTAAGATTGTTTTCTCTTTACTACTCATTTTACTCCATTCAATTATCTAATTTTGTTCTTGAACTCTGATCCACCAGTAAGATCAGAGAAAATCAAGAATCAGTCTGGCTAAGAAACAGAATAAACCTTCTCAATATCATTTATGGCAAACTTAGACTCAGCTTATCAAAATGAAAATAGCGAGGAAGCGATAATATACTATTACGTTTGACCAAATCGTCTAACTATAACGTCAAGATATGTTTTACTTTAGTAAATGTCAATAGTTTTCTGAAATAAATATCATCTTACAGAATCTATAGGCATCCATGGCTGTGGTTGGTCTTATTTGAATCCAATCTAAACTTTAAATAAATCATATAGAGAGATATTCATAAATCAGTATTATTTGTTCCGCCTAACATTGATCAATACTCTATGTATTATCTTGGATTGATGCTGGTTGTAGCGGTTAGGAAGACCTAATAGAGTCGGTTATATAT
>Ga0075120_10000321_pt1 | contig 40046 bp, 42 predicted proteins | sample AntAceMetag02UKL_FD_69792 | JGI IMG/M metagenome (GOLD analysis project Ga0075120, IMG submission 69792) | Saline lake microbial communities from Ace Lake, Antarctica - Antarctic Ace Lake Metagenome 02UKL | ecosystem: Environmental > Aquatic > Non-marine Saline and Alkaline > Saline | place...
GACAATATTTTAGCCATTGTTATCTCCGTATATATGCTGTACTTGTGTGTAGTAATATACGAATGTTCAGCACTCTTGTCAATGACTGGCTGAGCTAATGACATAACCGGATTAAATAGATATATTGTCCCCTTAATTACCAAGGGCGCACAGTTCACCAGTGAAGCGTTTACGGAAGTATTGAAGCAGAACGATATCAGGATCAGTATGGATGGCAAAGGTCGCTGGATGGATAATCGTTTTATCGAAAGGCTCTGGCGTTCATTGAAGTACGAAGATGTTTATCTTAATCTCTACGGAACCATGCGTGAAGCTGAGCATGGGATCGGAAAATATCTTACATTTTACAACGAAGAACGTCCCCATCAGGGACTCAATGGCGTCACGCCAAACATGGCTTATCACGCCAAAACGAAAGAAAAAGCAGCATGAAAAGAGTGGAATCTATCACCTAAAACTTGGACTAAGCTGTCCAACTAATGGGGTGAACTTCATTCAGACTAATTTGAAAGGAGTAACTGTTATGTTATATTCAATATGTGGCATACTGGGTTTGCGATGGCAGCGGCAGTTATCCCTGTCCCAGTTGCTAGTAATATTTTCATTCTATTTCAGTGGCAATATTAACATTGACGACCTGTTGATAACTGTAGTCATTAGAATATCTACTTTTACTTCACAACTTAAAGGATTTTGAACATGGACTCGCTAAACAAAGACATTTTGGGTTCTTTTATTGCCCATCAAGCATCTCATGCTTTCCAGGGAGCAAGTGTGTTACGCGGTTATTCCATCATTGATCTCGCATACGACCAAGAGTATTTGCAGGGCTTGCATCCCATGGTTCGCAATCTCTGCACAGCTTATAACATACTGAGAGGTGAACAAGAGATAGATAGATTTGTGGAAATATGCAAGACGCTAGTTATAGACGAAGACTATTACAATAAACACAACAACAATAATACTATTATTGGCAATAAACAAAAGGACACCATAGCTTCTAATATGGTTTCGATAATTTCATACATGCTGAAGGATCAGTATATAAGCAATGTAATTCAATTCGCTATTAACGAAAACCACATGCAGGCTGTTTATCTAGTATTTTCTAATATGTCAAGGAGTATATTATTTGCTAGCGGCAATAATTCACTTTTAAGTGCCTCAAGAATACGATCACTAAGTGATAAACTAAAGAATGACATTATGTCGCTATTGTCTCATAAATAATAGCATTACGTTTCGTTTTTATAACATTATTGCAATATTATACGGTATAAAAGCAGCTTAAGGTCTTATTGTCAAGATTGTAAGACTTAAGGAAAGGAAAAAGGGCGATGGACGTTAATGGCGAAAAGGGGATGATTGATTTTTCGGTAGATTACATTGGAGGCATGACCAGCCAGTGGGGAGATATGTATCTTAGGGGTGCACTTGATCAACTAGAAAAGCTTGATATGATAGATACGGAATTTAACGATAGCGACAGCGTAATCATCCCTGGGGTTAAAATTGTAGAATTCAAATTAGGGACGATGAAACTTGAAATGCTAAAATATTACTGCGCTAAGAAAGAGTACTACGATCTACTAATAGAAATATTGAAAAATAGAGGATATAAGCATAATATGATGCATAACGACGAAATAGTTGCTGTCAAATGTGATAAAGAACATGACAAAATTATTAAAAGTGTTGTAGAGGGTAGCATGTATGATGGTAACCATCCAGCTTTTCTGCTGACCCTAATGTCAACCTTTAAAAGGATGCGCGAAGCCGATCAACTTGAAATTCTAGTGAAATTATTTATAAACTATTTTATTGGATCAAATGTAACTAGATCAATTATATTCAATTACGAAAGAAATAATCATCATTTTAGGGCCATACAAAACAATAATAATCTATTTGTATTGGATAGTGTTATAGATATGTATTGTGCCAAAATATCAGGAAATATGGTTTTCGAATCGAAAAATCCAGGTGGGGTTATTAAGGTAGCGAGTGTTTATATAGATGATAATGTTGTTATGGAATCTTTGAGCGATCTATTGAGTAGCAAATAGGCTGACCGTCTCCCCATTCACTGGATCATCTGCTTTTAACCTGTCCATAACCCAATATGAATTCGGGGGACATCCATGATAAGTAAAGTCAATGGGAAAACGGAGATTTCCCTCTCCCTCGAGACATTCTTTGCCTGAAGTTTATTTACCAACCTTTAAAACCACACATTATTTTCTTCAAGACCTTTTTAAATCTATTGATTTGCTCTCAGGAAGAGCCTTTCAGCCAGACATCCATTTGCTGTCTCTTTAATTCCGGAGTTCTCGCTTTAGTGAGTGACAAAAACAACCTGAAGGTTGAACTCTATACTTTTTGAATTCTATAGTTATTACGTAGTTTAGAGTTCACACTTCAGTGTGTAATCAAAGCTATCTGAAGGTAGATCACCTAAAAGAAGAATCATATCCCCACCACCAGCACCGGTAGGTTTGGCAAAACCGCCTTTTGAATTTGCCCAGTCAAATACTTCAATATGTATTGGCAGCATGTATTCAAACCCGGCTTTTTCTGCGATCTGATGTAATACAACTATGTAATCTTCCAGATTCTTAATAAGTGATTTTAGACTTGTTTTTGAAAATCCGTCAGCGATGGTATGACTTTTTTGCATCAGATCAGCGAAGAGGAATTTATCTTCGATAGGCGCTTTTGCGAACCACTTCTCGAATTTTGTCACCATGACGCGGGTATTGGCGGGCTTTCCGGTCCATGCAAGAGATATCTTTCCTTCTAACTTGCTTTTTTTCAGATTCAGTGTTTCTACCTCAAAACCATTTGCTGTTTTACGAAATTTGATTGGTCGTCGGTAAGCACATGCTGCTACATCCGCACCGCTGCCTTTTCCGCCCTGCGCTTTATGATGTACTTCTATCGCTGTCTTCGCTATGCACTCATAATGATCATCCCAGGATTTTCCGGCTCTTTCATATCTCAAGGCAATAACGCCTACAGCTTCAGCCGCAGATGAACCTAATCCGAGTTTTACCGTTTTTCCGTCACTATCAGTATGAAAGAATTCACTGTTATCAAGGAGTACGCCTGACAGGGGATATTTCGATTCGTATTCTTCAAGCTCTGGAATTAAGTAGGACAACGCTGATTTTACCACGGGAGAATAATCAGTATCCGATGGTTCATAATTCTCTGATACAATCATATATTTGGGAACAGGCAACAGGATCGCTGTACCGCCATATAGTACAGCGTACTCGCCTGAAATCATCACTTTACCCGGGACTTTTACAGAAATTACTCCCATTTTATAACTCGCGAGCCCCCCGCCGGTTTACAGATGACTGCTTTTTCAACACCTTCTATTTTTTTAGCTTTTTTTGCGACCTTATTCAAATCATCTAATCGAGCAAGTAAAGCGACGTGCGCACCGGCATCAATGGTCGCATATACTTCCAAACCATTTTCACGCCATTGTTTAGCTGACCGTATTATATCCACCGTGACACCATTCCAATACACCAGGGCAGGTCGTGTTGCAATCATACAGGCGTGCATAGCCAGGGCATTTGCTTCAGTAATTTCTCCCACCTTGGTGAAATCATCCTTTTTAATGACGGCAAGGATGTTTTGATAGTCCTTATGTGCCTGGGCTATCCAGGATTTATAATAGGGAGAAGTTTTTCGGCTGAGTTCCATTCCAATAGAAGAACCGGTTTCTTTTTCAGCGTTATTAACCACAACGATTACCATCCCCCATGAAATTTTCTCAGGAGGTAATAATCGTCTCGCTGAAGGATTTGCGCTTACTGGGAATGCAGCCAAAGCACCGGGAATCGATCTCGCTGCTGATCCGCTGCCACGTCTCGCTAAGACCGATAATTCAGATCTATTCAGTTTCTTATTTGAAAACTTGCCAAGCGCGGTAGCCAATGCAGCAAATCCGGAAGAACTGGAAGCCAGACCTGCGCCTGTAGGAAAATTGTTGCTGGAATGCACAGAAAAGGTACCATCCAGCAATGATTCGCTGCGCCAAAAATTCAGGTATTTTAAGAGTCTATCTTTAGTCGTTTTTTCAACCGGAGAATCATTGAGAAAAAATTCATCAACACCTTTTTCTTCACGTGTAACTATTGTTTCGGTGTACAATTTATCGAGTGCAAGCGAGATTGAAGGAGTTGCCGGGAGGTTGCCGAGAGCGGTTTGTTTCCCCCAATATTTGATCAGAGCAATATTAGCGTGTGCGCAGGCGACAACGCGATGGATCACAAAGATGCTCCCAGTGTGAATGGAAATACCATCGCAAATTCATTCGAAAGCTCTTTTACCAGGTCGTCATGCATATCCGGATCTACCAGGGCGATAATCGCACCTCCACCGCCGCTGCCGGTTAGTTTTGCTCCGTAAACACCAAGATCAAGAAGTTTTTCTACCGAATTATCCAGGGCTGGAGTAGAAACTCCAAGCCTTGCAAGCAATTCATGGTTACGGAACATCAGTTTCCCGACTTCCTCAACATCGCCGGTTCCTAATGCAATCCCTGCGTCAACGGTGAGGGTTCCAATCTCATCGAGAATATTGTCAACGCGTTTCCTGTTGAGATCACGACTGCGCCGTACTTGCTTCACAAGTTCAATCGTACGGGCGCCAGGTTCAACCATACAGATAATACCAGCAAAATCCTCACGCAAACGGATGGGAAGAATCTCGCGCGGCGGACCTTTCCTGAACCAGATTACTCCATCTGAAAGAACAGTGGCAGCATCCATCCCGCTCGGATGTCCGTGGAATATTGATTCAAGCTGTTGGACTTCATTAAATAGAGAACCACTCCAGGAATGAGGGATATCCTCGCCTTTGTATAGATGGAGAGCTTTGCATAATGCAGCTGAAAATGCGGCGGATGATCCCAGTCCCATTCCCGGTACAAGGTCAGACTCGATCTGTATTGCAATAGATTCATGTTCCAATTTATTTAAAGATAAAGCGACATCCACTGCACGAGAAAACAAACGGATATCCTGGTCTGACTTGGGAACATCAAACGGCTGTTTGAAATGAGGATTCAAAAAGCGAGGACCATGCAAGTCCCTGCTTATCTGGATATTAAGATTTATGTCGATTGCCGCAGTTATTCCCGGCAGATTATATACTGTAGCATGTTCGCCGAATAAAACTACTTTTCCGGGAGAAGAAGTCTCGACAAGCAATTCCTTGCGGTGGTGTAATTTTTTACGCAGTTCTCGTTTTTTGAGTATCTCTTTGTAGATACTTTCAGCTTCTTCAACCTGAACCCTACTGCGGCTGATCATCTCCTGCGCAACTTCCTCGACGTCATTAGCGGAAGCGCCAACGCTGAGGGCAATACTTCGAGCATGAAGAGCCATGTGTCCTTTTTGGATTCCTACAGTGCTTAAAGCCAGGCATGCTGCGAAGTTCTGACCAAGTCCAACTGATGCAAGCAGGCTGGCAAGTTCTTTAGAATTCTGTACACCGCTGATCTGACGGAGTATCTTGAATCCGGGATGCGAGTTTACTGCTCCACCTACCCACCCTACCTGGAGAGGAAGTTTTATTTCACCTTTAAGCGAATCACCTTCGATAGAGAACCTGGTAAGGCTGCGATATTGTCCGTCACGGGCAGCATAAGCATGACCGCCGGCTTCAATAGCCCTCCAATCCTGCCCTAACGCAAGCGCCGCTGCACCAATACCGTTAAAAATGCCTTTATTGTGAGTAGTGGCACGATAGGGATCAACCCACGCCATTCTATCTGCTTCTAACAGGCGACCGGCGACCTCTTCCCCACTCATGGAATCTGTTGCTAAATATTTATAAGGAAGCGAGAACTCTGCTTTTGCTATTCTATGATCTGCAAGATTTGAAAGTATACGTAGATTTACTCGTCCACCCGTTATTTTTTCGATAACCGGACCTGCAGCTTCGCAAGCGGAATTGACTGAATTGGCACCCATCGCCTCCTGAACGTTGTACAACAAGTGTACGATGAGCATTGCTTGATGATTATTCTCAGCTTCAAAAATCCGTGTCTCAATATCAAAAGCACCACCGCCCCTCTGTACCATCAGGGGACAGGAAAGGTTAGCCTGTTCAATAATTTCTTCTTTGCGCTCATTCAATATTTGTGCTGCTCTAACCGGATCGTCTAAATCAAGCACTTGAATTTGCCCGATCATGACCGGTTCATCGACTTCAGTATGGAATCCGCCGCCCTTACGAATCATTAACGCTGCTTTTGAGGCTGCTGCAATAATTGAGGCTTCCTCGATCACCATGGGGACGAGATAATCATGACCGTTAACCAGGAAGTTCAAACCGAGTCCCAACGGCATGCCTAAAACACCAAATGCGTTCTCGACCATGTTTACAGCATGTTCTACACGAAGTGTCCTGCCATCTCGCAATTGTGTAACCTGCTCATCTGTCAGGTTAAAGCTACGCGCAAGATATACCAGTCTCCTCTCAACCGGAAGACGGTAAAAACCAGGAATCCTGGAAGAAACTTCCTGATCTTTAGATAAGCCCTTATGAGCTTTTATTTGTGACTTCTCGTTCAAACCTTTACCCTATCATATATTTCATATGAATTTAGCCATTCAAGTAGTTTTCCTGTGTACATGCGTGGAACTCTATGAAGCTCCTCATTGTTCCGTGCTCCAGACAGAAACATTGCAGAACGGTATTCAGCGATAACTTCTTCAAACCATGAGGTAATCCGCTCGGCACCTTTTTCCAAAAACGCAAGCAAAACCGGACGCGCAAATCCAGCTACATTTGCACCTGCCGCAATACTCCGTGCGGCATCCAGACCGTTACGCAAACCTCCCGAAGATATGATACAAACACTCTCTTTACAAATAGAACGTGCCGCCAAGGTACAAAAAGCTGTGGGAATTCCCCAATCAGCGAAGGTCATTCCGAGTTTTTCATGCAGTTTGTCTGTAGTTCGGTATGCCTCTACACGTGTCCATGACGTTCCCCCCGATCCGGACACATCAATATATGGCACTCCAATAGACTTCAATTTTACTATTGTTTCCGGAGATATTCCCGCACCGGTTTCTTTTACAAGGACTTGCCCATTCATTCTGTCAATAAGCCGTGCAATAGCATCAAGCAGACCGCTGTAATCCTGCTGTCCTTTCTCGCCGTGGACAATTTCCTGCGCAGGATTAAGATGAACACACATACCGTCAGCTTCGATTTGTTTTGTCACCTCAGCAATCTGATCCGGACTATATTCCTTCAATTGGACAGCTCCGATATTGCCAAGAAGGACTCCGTCGGGGATATAATTGCGTACCTGGAAATCACTGCTAAGTTCAGGATGCTCAAGCATTACACGCTGGCTGCCCAAAGCGACCGCTATTCCAAGCCTCGCACCAGCCTCCGCAATTGCCCGATTCAGGTTTTCTGCGTAATCCGCCCCGCCAGTCATGCTGGTGATCATAAAAGGATGCTTCAGGGTTTTCCCGAAAAACTCTGTAGTTGTATCTATATCATCAAGATCGATTTCCGGCAACGCCTGGTGTACTAAGTGGATTTCATCCAGAAGTGTGCCTTCCCGATGCTCCACCTCACCCTCAGCAACAATTCGCAAATGATCAGCCTTACGTCGTACTATATCCAAATCCCGCATCGAAATCCTTGTGAAATGTCAAAATATTGATGTTATTCTCTTGTCTCGGGAAATATATTTCATAAGTGACTAATATAAAACAGGAAAAGTAAATCAGGATAGGCTAAAAGAGAGTTATTTCCATAGTTTCACTCGACAAAAAACCGTCATTGCGAAGAATGAAGCAATCCCCCGGTAGCCAAATCCAAAAGATTACAGGATACAAGGATATTTAGGATACACAGGATTTTTTCTTTGCGACTTTGCGGTTTTGCGCGAAATACACGGTAAAGCATACAAGTATTTCCTGTTAAATAATGCAATAATTATTATACATATCCCAGAAACGATGGTCAGGAGGTAACAAACGTAACGCTTCACCTTTCGGCGTTAATCCTCCAAGACAATGCCCGTTCCCTGCCAAGGTTTTACCGACTATTAGAACTCTGGAATTTAGCAATATCAATCCCCTGAATTTTCTAATAATCTATCAAACATTCCGGTATATTGCAAATATTGGATTGCCGCAAACAAGAAAAAGTTTAGAGTTCACGCTTCAGCGTGCACAAGCTGAAGCGTGGACTCTAAACATAACCATTTGAAAGCAAATCAGTATTTCATGATACACAAGATTGCCGTTGATAATTATAATGTTTCCTCTTATATTTTTTGAAAAGTAGCAACTTAAAAACTGGTGAAAGTTAACGAGCACCCCAAATCTAAAATGGAATATCTTTTATTCTCAAGAATCAAGAATAAGGATCATCAGTATCATTTCTATGAGAATGCAGAAAATCAAATATAGGTGACTTCATGGCTTTGATATCTTGTCCAGAATGTGCTGGTGTAGTTAGCGATAAAGCACCAAATTGTCCTCACTGTGGATTTATTATTGAGCAGCAAATCAGCGCTGAAGAAGAAGTTGAAATAATTAGAGCTGAAGAAAAAGCTGAAAAGGATAGAAAAAAAGAGGAAGCCATAAAGAAAGCGGAAAGAAAAACAACCTTGTTTGGTCTGATATTATTAATTATATCAATCAGTGTTATAATCATTTCAATGTTTGCAGCAACTCGTTAATTTTATGTTTTTATTAAGCAAGAACGAGGGAAATTGTCATGGCTCTGTTTAAGTGTACTGAATGTAGTGGGCAAGTCAGTGATAAAGCAAAAAGTTGTCCCCACTGTGGAGCACCGACAAAAACTAAATGTTCTGAATGTGGAACTTACGAAAGCACAGACAAGAAATACTGTTCAGTCTGCGGTGCACCTTTTGATGAAATACCTGATTCCCTAGAGGCAAAGCTGTCAATGGGTAATTCTATCAAAGACGATGTATCATATCCGAAAATTGGAAACGTTAATGATCACAATCATGTGAAAAAAAAGAGCAGAAAAAGCATTGTTTTTCTTATCACAATCGCTTCAATCTTTTCTCTAATTTTCGTTTGCATTTTTGAAACTGCGGACGCAAGAAAATTGAGACATGCCCTTAAGGGAACACATTGGTTTCTTACTTACCCTGGCTCAGACACTTACGCATACTTGTTGGAGTTCGATGAAGGTGGCGACCTCTCGATTTATCAAGGTGGATATAAATTAGCAGAATGTTATAGAATTGGTCATCTCAATAAATTTAACACAAAGAATAGGACATTTGTTTTACATACCCTATATGGCGATATTGGCAAGAGAAATGATGTATATCTAAATGTATCTTATTTATTGGGTTATTCATTATCAAATGATAAAATTACAAAAATATGGATTAAGAAATCTTTAGATTGAAAATGGATTCTATATTTAATGATAAAGGAAAAATCGTCATCTTTGGGATATTGAATCGTTATTGTAAATAACTGTTTAGCTTTACAGTTCACCGCAAGTATATAGTTGATAAGAGTATATTTAATGATGAAATTGCAATCCCTGCATGTTATTATTCCGGGGTAAATTGACATAATTTCCTGACAAGAGGAGTCTTACGTTTACTGAGGAGTAACAAAATGGCTGATTACAAATTCGATGGAAAAGAACTTAGAAACAAGCGTAACTTAAAGGTTGGAGTTCTCGACGGTAAGCACATCAAAGATGCAAAGGGAAAAAGGATTGGGGTCATTGACGGGAAGTATTTAAAGGATGCCCGTGGAAGACGAGTAGGCGAATTCGACGGTAAAATCGTAAAGGACTCAAAAGGTTCCAGGATCGCAACGATCAATGATGTGAAGAAAGCAATTAACGGTATAGGTGGAGCGTCGCTGGTTGCAATGTGGTTATTCTTTGTACATTAAAAGACAGAGTGATACTCCTATCTCGTGATCCTTTTGGTAATTATTACGCTATATCATTATTGACTTAAGGTAATAATGAGCTACGTCAAATGCTTCAATCCATCCGAAAAATAATATCGTTAGTTTAACATTATAAAGTCTTTAGTAACGAAGGAGTAATACAAATGAGTGTCCTAATAGAAGAACAAAAGGACCAGATTATTACTTTTCTTAATGAAGGAAAGAATAGTGAAGAGATATCCGAACTAGCCAATGTATCCCCTAGAACAGTGCGAGCAATAAAGGCTCATTTGACACGGGGTACTTACGCCGAAATATCAGAAACTATTGATGCTATCGATGCATATGAGACAACATTCAGACTTGAACGCGATCTCCAAACAGCTCTCAGATCTAACATAGGGCATCTTGAGCAAGGATTGAAGATAATAGACGATGGAAAGGAACGAAAGATAAATGCTGGTAGAATCGACATTACTGCTGAAGACAAAGAAGGTGCTATTGTTGTCATAGAGCTCAAAGCAGGTACTGCATCTCCTGATGCTATAGCTCAAATCTTAGCTTATATGGGCTCACTTGGCGAAACGGAAGAAAAGCCTCTTCGTGGTATATTGGTCGCAGGTGATTTCCATCCACGTATAATTTTCGCAGCACGAGCAATACCAAATCTATCCCTAATGAAGTATTCCTTCAAATTATCATTTGAACATATTCAGTAGTGTAGCTTGGGATCACCGTATCCCCAAAATAAACAATATCTTTTACTTTGTTTTGTCAGGTCTTGAACGTAGTGGAGATCTGATAGAAACCCAAATTTACGCATTCGGCGAATCAGCCCTTTGCGTGATACCGGATTCAATTGGTATCCTTGGCTAATTCACGATTAGCTTCAACTTTTATCCCTCCCATTTCGGGAATTGCCATGCGTTCCCTGATGCTGATAAATAACCAGTCCTCAAGTGTTTCGCGCAGGTTTTTCCGGCATTCTTCGAGGGTGTCTCCGTCCGCCCATAAGCCTTTTAGAGGCTCGATGGCAGCAAAAAAATTTCCGTCTTCCATTAGTTCATAATGCGCTTCTTGCATTGCGGCTTGTATGTATTCGGTAAGCATTTGCACCTCGATTATCTATTTTGATCTTTACTGTCTTACAAATGTTAATACTTAGAATATAATATCCTTCTATTAGAGGTTGCTACTATCTGGACAGGATTGATATGATTTTGAACACTAATATTGATTCACTTTCGGCGAAAGTGAACTACTTCATTCTTCATCCAAATCGAATATCTTTATATCTTCAGCTTCAATCTTTACGACTTTGTCATCACGCATAGTATATATCGGATTGCCGGTCTGTTTGTGAAAAATCAAGGCTTTTCTTACAGCTCTTGCGAGTGCGTTGGATACGATTTTTGTATCTAACATTGCTTTTTCTACAGGGTTTATTTCATCTTCATTCGCCATATCTTTCCAATAATTGTATCGTCTGTCCCGAAGGGACTATTGAATTTAGCCCATACTTTTAAGTATGGGTTCAGGTAAATCAGAAGATCAAGTCCTGTAAGGACGACTGATGCAGCAAAGCATTTATGTAATCGAATCAGCCGTCCGGCAGATGCCGGACTGTACATTGGGTTATTTCATAGTCCCACGCTTAAAAGCGTGGGCTAATATCATATCATCCTTACAGGATTTAAGAAATTTGACAAATCGTTTGATTGTATTAAGGACTGCTTCTCTATAACAAGCTTTATTAATATACACATAAAAAAGGCGCAAGCATGGCTTGCGCACTCTAAAAATAAATCATATAAAGGCTTTACTCTACTTCTTCAATTCCTCGATCAAAGCAGGCAGTACTTCCATCGCATCACCTACGATTCCGTAATCGGCGGCTTTGAAGATTGGAGCGTCGGCATCTTTGTTGATGGCGACTACTACCTTGCTGGTTTTCATTCCTGCCATATGCTGTACCGCACCTGAAATTCCAACTGCAAAGTATAGTGTCGGACCCACGGTTTTTCCTGTCTGCCCGATCTGTTCGCTGTGGGGACGCCAGTCAGAATCTACGACTGCACGACTCGCTCCAACAGCAGCTCCGAGAACGTCTGCAAGATCTTCGACCAGTTTGAAGTTATCCGATTCTCTTAAACCTCGACCACCGGCTACAATACGGTCAGCTTCGGTTACGTCCAGTTTCCCGCCTTCGCTCGCAACGACCTCAATCACTTTTGACATTAATGAGAATTCCGGTGACAGATCGACTCTTTCGCATGCACCATCACCCTCTTCAACATCGAAAATATTCGGACGGGTCGAAATGACTACCGGGAATGCAACACTCTTTATGTCTAAAATTACTTTTCCTGCATAAACCGGGCGGCTCATTACTATATTGCCATCGTCCTCGACATTTATAGCTATAACATCGGGAATCAACATTACCTGCATTTTTGCTGCAATCCTTGGCGCAAGGTCACGTCCCAAAGAGGTGGTGCCCATCATGATTACATTGGCTCCAAAATCCTCGGCAGCATTTTTTACGGCAGCGAGATATCCCTCAGCCTGGTAGTTGGAAAGTTCTGCATTAACTACAACAAATATCTTATCGGGACCAATTTTCTTGACTTCTTCCAGCCCTGCGTCAAGATTTGTTCCCACCAGCAGTGCAGCGGTGGTAGTACCACGTTTTGCCGCGATTCTTTTACCTTCGCTTAATGCCTCGATACCGGCTTTCTTAACTACACCGTCACGGGTTTCAACATAAACTAATACACTCATCATATCCCCCTTTCTATTCGATTACTTTTGCTTCTTCACGTAGCAATCTCACTAATTCGGGGACTGCTTCCGCGCCCTCGCCAACTACTTTGCCCGCTGCTCGCTCTGGTGGATAATTCAGACCTGCCATTTCGATACGGGATTCTGTATGAGTGACTACGACTTCCTCGATCTGTTTCTTCTTCGCCATCATAATGCCTTTCAATGACGCATATCGAGGCTCGTTTAATCCCTTTTGAGCGGTGATAACACAGGGCATTGACGCTTCGATAATTTCACGTCCACCTTCGATATCGCGTTCGGCACGTACATTGCCTTCGCCTACTTCCAGTTTTGAAACCTCGGTAATCACAGGTATATCAAGCAGTGTTCCAACCATAGTCCCGATTGCGGCGCAATCGTCGTCATTTGCTTTAAACCCGGTGAAAATCAAGTCGTAGCCATTATCCTTTAATGCTTCCGCCAGGGCATTAGCTGTCCCCAGCAAGTCCTGTTCGCCTTCACGTTTTACCCGAACTGCATTATGAACACCCATCGCCAGGGCTTTGCGTAATCCGTCAACAGCCTGCTCGTCGCCATAACTGATAACAGTCACTTCGCCGCCTTTGTCACCGGCGGTCTTCAATGCCTCTTCAATGGCATACTCATCGTAAGGTCCCATTACCCAGCTTATATCACGGGTCTCAATCCAGCTCTTATCAGCATTCAGCTTGATCTGAGCCTCGCTGTCGGGAACCAGTTTTACCAATACAGCAATCTTCATCCCTGTCTCCTCGTTCTAATTCTATATTTCACTATCTTTTTGTACTGTTATTATCCCCGGGGGGAAAAAGAAAATAACAAAATTCAGCACTGTTTTGGCAAGTGAAATTCTCAGGAAGGAGACAACAGCGGTATGTATGAAGAGGCGAATAAAAAAAATAACGAAAAACAATAATCATCAAGATATGGATTTCTTTATTTCACCAAATAGCAATTGATGGGATCTACTCCTCGATACAAATTTGACAGTGTACTACTACTCTTTCATCGAAGGACGGAACTCATACAAACCCATCGCCCGCATAGCTACCAAGGTAGGCATAATGTGATCTAACCACTTTGTGCCTAATGTAAGCCGGTGTATTTCATGCAACATTTGAACAGGTATTCCAACCCTTTGAGCGAGAACCCACCTCTGAACGCCCTCTCCTTCGGGCAGAATAATATACCTGATTTCTTTTTCTACAAGCAGTTCGGTTATCCGGTGCTGTTTAAGAGCTTCGAGACCTTCAGGATCGGTCAGGCCGGCTACATCAACAATACGGTGACCACCAATCCATGCCATCAGTCCGACATCGAAGACCGCGATAGTCTCTCCTGCCGGAACCTGGTCACGAACTGTTTTCGCCATCGAATAATGGATGCGGTCAAGGTGATTTACAGTATCAACATGCCATTTGGCCCATTTCCAAAGTTGAGGCAGGTTGGCAAGAATGATGAATGCCAGGACATAGGTGGATACCTGGATCATTCTCGAATCTCGCAAGTACTGCCTTGCAGTTAACCATCCCTGCATAACCAGGAGTGGTCCAAGCGCCCAGAGTGGAGCGAAATACCTGCCGAAATGCCCTGGAACAGGTAATAATACCAGGTAAAACATCAGGTGAAAAAAGAGGAAAATACTGATAGTGCGCCATAAAATGAATTTTCTGAATGTCATTATCACGGCGAATCCCGCCAGGACATAAACTAAAATACTCCATATAATTCCAAGTCCATGACCGGGACCGACATAATCGGTAATCCTTACGTTGAGAAGTCCCAGGCATCGTATCGCACCTGCGAAGTTCCGGCTGAGGTTAGCCCCAAATGACGGATCAAGCCCGATCAACCAGCGCCTCGCCGCAAGAGTTTGCGGCGCTCCTTCGCCAAGCCAGGTCAGCAAGGTATATGACAAGACTCCTGCAACAATCGCCGATACAAACGGCAGAATTGTAAGTCGTTTACTTCTACCGTTTTCCAATGGATCACTTTGTCCTGAAAACATGGAGGATACGAATATTGCAAGAGCGATAAACACTGATTCAGGACGAAGCAGGACGGCGATTGCACTGAAGAGAGTAGTGGCGATGATTCGTTTGCGAATGAAGCTATCGAGGGTCAGTAGTACAAATGCGAGATAAAACGTTGATTCCATCCCGGAAAGCGCTGTGGTAATTAATTGACCGGAGATAGCTACAGTGATTGATGCTATGATACTTAACCATGTGGGAAGAAGAGCAGATGAGATTCGTGCAGCCGCCCAGACTGCAACTCCAAGGCCCGAAAGTGAAAGGAACCAGGCGAACTTGTCGGTTGCAAAACCAAGCACTGTCCCCAATGCCAGGATGAACGTCCAGAGAAGCGAACTGCTCCCCCCCCCACCTTCACCGGGATTTATTCCAATCTTCCCGAACTCAGCAAAGTTGGCTGCAAGCCTGACATGAATATACCCGTCATCCAGGTTCAGAAGAAACGGCAAGCCCGCTACTCGTGCCAGGTAATGATAAACAAGAGCAGCAATAACAGCTAATGCTGCCACGGCAAAAGGCATTAGCCGGTCAAACTTTGCATTTATGGTACTACTGATATTAATTATCCCTCCCGGATGTCGATTGTTCAAAGCCCCGTTATGTTAATCTAACAGCTAACGGAAAAACAAGGTTTCAAAGGATTTTATTTACTAAATCATCAAGAGCATTCCCCGCGAGATTTCAAGCGCATATTAGAAAATTCAAAACAGAATTCAATGCAGTTTATTTCCAACCTTCAGTAAAGTATATTCTAAAAAAATAAATGGAGACGAAGATGAAATTATTCAGATACTTTCTTGTGATTCTGCTTCTTGCAGGATGCCATGCCGGGCAAGAAGAAGAGAAACCAAAACAGCTTTATAAAATCTGGAATTACAATGGGTATAATTTTGTTACTTATGACAATTACGAATATTTTTGGAAAGCAGACATCTATAAAAATGATGGAACTATAATGACAAACGCCTTATTCAGATTTACAGAAATAGGTTCAAATGCCAGTCATAATATAAAGCCTGATAATAGTATTAAGGTTGAGAGTCATGGCTATAGCACCATGGTCAAGAACATAGAAAAAATTTATAACATTAAATCATTCAGTTACCTCACAGAGTCAGAGAAAAGTCTTCTTGATAGTGAACCTGCAAACATCAAGGAAAATTATAGATTAAAACAAAGATTGAAATATAAGAGAGGCTATGAGATAAAACTGCAAATGAAGAATGGAGATATTGTGGAAAAATTCGAAATATTTGACATGTCAATTGTATATGAAAAAGGAGGCATGCTGGTGCTGCAATACTTTCAGCCAGACACGGAGATGGATGCTATTTCTATTGATTATATAGAATTAAAATTGCTATGATGGATCCTTAGTCAACAATCCAATGTCACAATGCGATAACGCTGCATTGCTTACGCAGTTCTTTCCGATAAAATGAGGAGAGTATGAGAAGGAATTACAAAGGTATTTCTATAAATACTTCAAAAAACACACATGAAACAGTACTCAACCTGATTAGTAAGACCAAAGATTCTAAAATCGTCGATATTCCATGTGGATCAGGAGCTTTCATCTCCAGGCTAATAGATAACGGATACAAAAATGTCTCAGCAGTTGATATTGAAAATGTTATGGAAATCGACCATAAAGATTTTGTAGTTGGGGATATGAATGATATTCTTCCAATAGAAGATGACTCCATTGATGTACTGGTTTGTATCGATGGGATAGAACATATTAATAAACAATTTGATTTCGTTAAAGAAGTAAATAGAATTTTAAAGGTGGATGGCGAGTTTATTATTTCGACCCCCAATATCAGTTCTTTACGGTCAAGATGGAGATGGTTTATATCCGGACATCACCATAAATGTAATTCACCGTTAGATGAAAACAATCCTAATCCCTTGCATCATATTGGAATGATTTCGTTTCCGGAAATCAGGTATATGTTGCATACGAATGGATTACAAATTCAAAAAGTAACCACAAATAGAATAAAATTTGTAAGTTGGATATATACTCTATTCATACCTCTGTCCTATTTAATAACCTCCAGTATTTACAATAGGTCAGGCAGAAAAGAAGGAACATCTAAAATAAACAAAGAAATAAAAGAAATAATGTTTTCAAAAGCAGTATTGTTTGGAGAAACTCTCATTGTAAAAGGAATAAAAACTACTGCAAACAATACGTAATTAAAAATTTCACCGTTGGGCAATCCGCCATAGGTCTGACAGGCCCAACGGTGGCATGAGTTCTACACAGAGAATATGTGAAATTTAATCACACAAACTCCGGTTCTGGTAACTCCCTCGCGCTCTGAATCAAAATCAACGCCTGGAAGATTTCACCAGCCATCAGAACAAGCCCTCCAATCGGGGCGAGAAAGAAAGTCAATATTAAGCTGCTACCAATTATCTGTGTATAAGCGAGGGGTTTCAAGTATCCAAACAGGGTATCGTTAAGCCGCAGTATCCTTATTCCAAAAACAATTCCTACTATCGCCATAGGAAAAGCTACCGAACAAAGCGTAATCAAAGCGGGAATGATTAGTGCTAACGCTTCTTTCTTTTCCATGTGACCATCCATTGCAGCCATTGGTAAGCTGCGCAGGTAGATCGATACAAATGTTAAAAGAACCTGAGCGATGATAAGCAGTGTGATAAGCGTATCAACAGCATGGAAATCAAACCGTCTGTTCAGGAGACGCCTGAACCATATAACAGCGTAAACTGAAAAACTGGTTTGGATTATTGTAGTAATTGCCAGAACTGGCACCAAAATCATGTTTGAATACCCGATAAGAGTCTGTACAACACCCAAACCCGAACCCAGGATCATCAAACCAACAGAAGCAACGGTTAACCATCCCGCTAATTCATATCTCTCTTCAGACATAATAAAAATCTCCCAAAATAAAAAAGTCCAATCCTGTCTCCAAATAATCTCCAGGTTTTAGGATAATTGAAACCAGGAATCACACATAATCCGGAGCATATTCCAGTATATCACCAGGCTCACAATCCAGCTCCCGGCAAATCGCTTCAAGAGTATTGAATCGAATTCCTTTTACCCTGCCGGTCTTCAGGAGAGAAAGATTCGTCACCGATATACCGATTCTTTCCGACAAATCGTTGAGTCTCATCTTTCGCTTTGCCAGCATGATATCTAATGTTACAATAATAGCCATGACATAAGATATGAAATAGTTTTATGATTGTCAAGGATTTTTTTATGTTATACGTAAAAGAATTATCGTAAGAGATGCAATGTTGTTTTACATATATTCTTCGACTTTGGGAGGGAACAGATTCGTCTCATTATGACGGACATGAATTATGCACTTGTTTTTCAGCTTGCAGCCCCGGTTTCAGCGAGTACAACGCCAATCTATTCAGAATTCCAATGCACCAATCTCTCGAAGCGCCAGATACGCCGCACCTGCTACACCGGAAGAATCACCCAGCTTTGCTTTTAAAATAGGGATTTTATCACGTGGGGGGCCAAAGATCGACCTTTCCAGGTATTGAGGAACTTTTTCATACCAGAGCGGGATGTTGGACACACCTCCTCCGAGTATTATTGCCTGCAGGTCGAGAGCATTGATAATGTTAGCAAATAGTTCTCCCATTATCATGCAACTTTCTTCAAATATTTTCATTGCTGGTTGGTCACATACCTGGTATAGCTTGTATATTTCCGCTGCTTCAAGATCTTTTCCGCCTAATTCCCGATACCGCTTGCGTATGCTTGATCCGGATAGATATGCTTCAGCGCAACCATGTCGTCCACATTCACACAGCCGGCCGTTAAGGTCGATACTTGTATGACCGATCTCACCGGCACCGCCTCTGGCGCCCCTGTAAAGTTTATCATTCAGTATTAGACCGTAACCCATTCCGGTGCCGATAATGACAGCCATGATATGACTATATTTCCCCAAGCAGACAGCATAATATTCCGCTAATGCCAGGCAGTTAGCATCATTCTCGATAACCAGGGGGACATCAAGCCTGCTTCTAAGTAGTCCTATGAATCCGGGAGTTTCATAGATTGGAGTATGTGGTGATCCATATAGTTTGTCTTCAGAAGGTATATAAGTTCCAGGAGTTCCCATTCCTATAGCAGAGAATTCCTGTCCTGATGCGGCAGTTTCGATAACCTTTGTAATATTATCTATAACCTGGTCGAGTCCCAGGGAGGGTTCGGAGGGCGCACGATTACGTGTATGGATATTACGATCAGAATCCATCAGGCAGGCTTCAACTTTTGTTCCGCCGAGATCGACGCCTATTACGTAGTTGGGCATATGCTTGGAGTCTTCTTGAACAAGAAAGGTATAAAATAGTAATCAATTAGAGGTGTCACAAGCCTTACTTCAAGATTGAATAACTAATTCTGAATTTAAAAAGTCTTTCGCAATAACTTAGCAGCTTGAGTCCAATCACTCCCCCGGCTTTTTCCCGGTTCTGATCATGCGTTGGAGAACCTGGTAGATGTCGTCACTATCTTTACCTTTTCGAATCCCAATCATGATTACCTGGACAATAATTTTATCTTCGATGACATTGTAAATAATTCGATATCTTTGTCGTGCCGCCCGAATCGAACGATAACCGGACAAAGAACCACGAAGAGGTTTTCCTGACATAAGAGGATTTTCTGCCAGCGACTCAATAACATCAGCGATCTGTTCGAGTGTAATTCGATTCCGGATCTTCTTTAACGCTTTTTGCGCCTGTACGGTTAGGACGATCTTGTATGCCACCCTCAGAGTCCCAGGTCACGTTTTACATCTTCCCAGTCAACGAGTCGTCCTTCACCCATGTCCTTCTCCGCCTCTCGAAGATTCTCCATAAAATCAGGATCAGAAAGTATCTCAAGAGTCTCCATCATCGACTCGTACGCCTCCCAATCCAGTATCGCCACCGTGGGTCTATTCCGGTCGGTAATTCGCACAACTCCCTTTTTGGCGCTACGAACCAAATCGGCAAACTGCGCCCTTGCATCAGTGATCGAGTATGTAAACAAGACATTTTCCTGTACAGATATCAGTATATCTAAATGTACAGTATCTTGTTTCAATTTGCAAGTTTGTACATGCCTTTAAAAAGCAGGAAAGCACAAAGAAAAACTTTGGCTCTTCATGCCTTGATTATACTTTTAAATTCATAATTCATAATTCATAATTTCTAATTTCTAATTGAATATTGATATTCCTGAAAGAGAGAATAGATCAAAAATTGAAGAGGACTGCTTGACTTAGTGATGTTGAATTACCTGATTTAAACATCTCTATTCTTGGATCTTAAAAATAAATTTAAAATTGATTTAGCCCTCAAATAGATTTGTCTATATTTTCATGGAAAGTATATTAATTACCAATAATATCTGTTAACTTGCATAGAGAATAATTCGAATAAAAAGCTTACTCGGCATATAGAGATTTTTCTGACATTTACCTTAAGGTAAATATGAAGTTGACTTTGAGCTGTGATTTTCTTATTTTATTGAAGGAGATATGATGGTTCGGATCGTACTCTCGACCGAACTTGCGAAGTGGCGGTCTTTATTAAATGGGAAGAAAGCTCCTAAATCCAAGAGAGAGCAAAGCTTTGTGCGAGTTTCCAAAGCTTTGTTAGAACGGAAAAATTCAGGAGAGCTTCGATCGCTGGGGGCTCCATATTTTGAACCGCTTCAAGATGATCTCAACGGGTTTTTTTCAGCATATCTTCGGGAGGGTGGTAAAAATTTGATCAGGTTAATAATGACTATACAAGAATTTGATCATGAAACAGGTAAAGAGATCGAACCATCATTGCCGGATAATGAACCACTGGTATTTGTAATTTATCAGATGATAGATGAGAAACATTACAAAGAGTTAAAAAAGAGACTGAAAGATGGCTGGAAACCGGAAGAATAATCTTCGCAATGTACGCAAGCTGATGCGAAAATCAACAGGAGTGGAGAACTTCAATCCTGCAATAGCCCTACCTCCCGCTGATTTCATCTATGATTTTCTGGATGAGAAGGGATGGAATCAGTCAACACTCGCGGAAGTAACGAGCATAAGCGAGAAACATATCTCTCAATTATTGAATAATAAGGCTGCAATTACTGATGAAACGGCACGGAAACTGTCATTAGCATTAGGCGCTGATCCATTGTTTTGGATGAAGTTACAGTTTGACTTTGAACGTGACCGAGCTGAAGGAAAATCGTTATACGAAGAGATTGAACTGAAACGCACACTTCATGAACGGATACCATCACTCACTCAAGCGATCAAACTGAAAATGGTGAATGGCGCACAAACCGCAGAGAATCTCCTTGAGGAGGTGTTGTCGCTTACTACTGCCAAAACTATCAATGATCTATTAGAGCCCGAACTGCATAATCTCAGAACGGCAGCTTTGCGTACTCATCGTCAACCACAGGATCGCCTGGCTTTGGCAATTTGGGCGAACTCTGCTCGTAGGATTGCAAACGATTCAATCAGCAATCTCCCCGAATACCAGCCGGAATTCCTTGATGATTTTTATGAAGAAGTTCCGGGATTGACACTTGATCCCGATACAGGACCACTTCGTGCAGTGAGACTTCTTCGCAACCTTGGTGTCACAGTAATGTATCACCCACCATTAAAGGGAACTACCGTGGATGGCGCAGCTTTCTGGGCGGATAAATCCCATCCGGTAATAGCCTTGACAGCCCGCAAAAAAACGCTTGATGAATTCTGGTTCGTTTTGCTGCACGAACTGGGTCATATCGTTTCGGAGGGATATTTTAGAGATGTTGATTTAGTGGAAGAACCTCAAGCATCTGATGATCCAAAGGAACAAGCGGCAAACAATTTCGCGGCAGACGTTCTGATCCCCCCTGATAAATGGGAAATCATCCGCTTACGCGCAGAGGAACAGAAAAAACGTAATCGTACTCCCAGTGGAGAGGAATTTCTTCAATTTGCCGAATCGGTTGGAGTGCATCCCCACATTGTTACTGGTCGTCTTCATTTTAATAATTTGTTGCCAAAAACACATTTCAGAAAAAAACCATACTCAGGCAGAATAAATAAACGAAATGTCATACAAGCCCTGTTTCAAGTATGATAGTATGAAAAGTGTACTGCCAGTGTCATTCCTGCATGTAGTAAGCAGGAATCCATTAGAGTAGCCCTGATGCTTGAATCCAGGAGATATTATTAAATTTGGCAACCTTAGATTAATTGAGGAATATGCACTGGAATCAAGATTCCAGGCTACGTGACTAATCCAGCGTAGAAAAACGACAAGATCGTTGCTATTGCAGGATTCTTGTAGTACTTGGGGGGTTGATTCTCCATGCTTAAAACCTCGCTTGTTATGAAACGGATAATCCCGCTTCTTCGAATATTTTATCGTACCACAACCTGTTTCCCGGAAATTGAGTCTTGGGAAAGGAAGTATCTGAATCAAGCAGGTTTATATGTCAGCACTATACCGAAGTTGATATTACTGAATTTGAAATAATCATCTCTTTCCAAGTATGATAATGTGTAGTTTGAATAATTGTCGGTGTTCAAACCTAAATTTCTGATGACTTTTACGTACTTTAACTGTAAACCCACTGACATTTGAGGCTGCGATGGCAATGTGTATCGAGCGCCTAAACCGAATCTGAATGCAGGCAATGTGAGATACCATACACTATCATCGTTTTCACCTCCCCATGAATCAGAATTGACTTTTGTTGAACGTCCGGCTAAGAATAGCCCTGCACCAATAAAAGCGAATGGGTCCATTTTAAACGACTTATCAGCGAGAAAATGCTTTATGTTAATCCCCAGGTTAGTAAATACATGTAAAGTTCTGATTCTTTCTTCTGTGCTCACATTATAGGTGTCTCCATATCCCCAGTCATTATCTTCAGTATTATTCCATTTACTTTTGAAGGAAGAGGTACCAAAAGAGGTATATCTATAGAATTTTGAGATGGGATCGATTTTTTGATAATCCAGTGTATACCCTCTGAATTTGTCGTATTTATTATCCCGTTCTGTGATAGAACCTGACAAAAATGAATAAGAAACTTCATGAGTGTTTGGAGTTTTTACCTTTGGTTTTCCAACCTTAAGTCCTCCTACCGGCGGAATAGCAAACGAAACCAGTGCGAATTGAAAAATCAAGATTGTAATAATAAATAACCTCATAATTCTCTCCTTATTCTACGTTGTTAGGTAACACTCAAAACAATCTCGTCATTGCGAGGAACGAAGCAATCCCCATAATCCACGTAACTGCTTTATTAACAGAACATCACTATGTTCTCAGATTATTGTTTTGAATCGTTCAAACGTAAACTATCTTTCAATAATTACTGATGAAAAAAAACCGTCTTATTCACAACTATTATATGTATTTAATAGCTTTAGCGTAAACAATAGTGGTTTCTGACCTGTAGATTCCAAGAAAATTAAAGTGTTTAACATCACTGAATATTTCTATAAGCCCATCAGCCTGAGCCATAAGCAGTGCATTATTATATGCCAGGAGGAATCCCCTGTCATTGGTAATAGGAATAAACCCGAACAGGACCGCAACTGTTGCTTCGCCTTGGACGTCTCCGATTACTTCAAATTTTTCAGGTGTCGCGATGTATTCTTCGTTAATCATGGATGTTTGAGGGAGCGTTACTGAACAACCAATAATAAATGCGAATGCAACCATCGAAAGGATTACAATCAATAATGATTTCATAATGTTCTCCTTTATGATAAAGGAAGTTGGATATTTACTATTGAGCATTATATTCTTCGCTCGTTATTTCTACTGTTTCTTGTCCTAAGGTTCTAAAAAAACGTTCATTTGCTTTGATTGCAAAATCAAAATGCTCTTTTTCGGTTGGATTTCCAGCATTATCAACTTTAGTTGTGATATCAAAAAATGAAACTTTACCACCGGTAGCTTTTTCTGGTGGAACTGAAAACACTAAAATTCCTGAAGCCGAAAAATGCGGGAATATTTCCATTCCAAAATCATTAATGATTTTCAATTTATTGGATAGATACACTTTATTTAATGCTGTTACCCAACTGCTAGCTATAGCATCATCTACTGGAGATCCCTTTGTTCTATAATGAAGAACTACTGGATGATCTTCAGCACTTTGCATTAACAATGGTTTATTTAGAGCAGGGACAGGGCCATCCATTGATTGATTTTCAACATACACAACTCTTGCATCCCCCATTCTCAGAATATGGTCAGTGTTGTTTTCTATTGTAACGTCAAATGCTAATTTGCCTAAAAAAGGAGAAACATAAACATCTTTTGATTTCAATTCAGAAACTTCAGTTGTTAAAAAACCTGCGCTTAAAACTCTTTGCGTATAAAGACGATTGTTTTTGATCGCATCCTGATCTATGTATTTCATTTTAATTGAAACACCTTGTTTTGTTTGAGTTGTTTTATCAGGTGGATCAACTGAATAATCTACGATTCTTTGAAACTTTGCTACTGGTGCACAACTAACTATTAGAGTTGTTGTGAACAAGAATAATCCAAGATTAAAAAAACGCATTTTTGGTTCTACTTACTTGTTGGTGATGCTTTTTGAGTGACTTTGTAAAAAATGAAATCCCTGCCAATTGCATATATAATCCTTTCTTATTCACGCCCCATGCGTGAACTTGGTGTAATATAGCGCTATGAAACGAAAAATGAAAGAAATGCAAGAGAATATAAAAAACTCGGAGACGAGAAAAATATGGACGCTTTTGCGGTTCAGTTGCGTGATTTTGTGCTGGTTGTCAGCGAGTGTAGCCCGGAATCACCGTATTCCGGGGAGATGTTGATCCACTATGATTGATTTAGGTATTATGTCATGCTGCTGCTGATTCAAAATAATATTGCTCCTCTTTTTCCCGGAATACGGTGATTCCGGGCTACATTTCTGATTATTAGGTGATTACAAATTCATACATATTTATATGAGAGGTAGTAGTGAGACTGACACATGACGAAATTCAGCTTTTGTCAAATTTTAATGTAATCCCAGAAGGAATTGTTATGGAATCGAGTTTCTCATATAAATAGAGTGGTACACTGGATAATCAGCGGAATAAAGCGCGTAGAAGAGTACGCAGAGCCGGTTCTCTGCCCAAGACTTGATTTCGTACATAGCAGCCCGGATTCTTGAATCCGGGGTAGTGAGACTGACACATGACGAAATTCAGCTTTTGTCAAATTTTAATGTAATCCCAGAAGGAATTGTTATGGAATCGAGTTTCTCATATAAATAGGTGGTACACTGGATAATCAGCGGAATCCCGGATTCAAGAATCCGGGCTACGTCACTACGGACTCTTCTGGATTCCTGCTATCTGCATGCAGGAATGACATTTTGCCGATCATTTTTACCGGGTTCGGAGAACCCGACCTGCATTAAAAATCATTTTCCCATCAAATACCGGTCGAACCATGCGTGATCCCATTTGACTTTTGCGAGACGGTGGGTGTATTTGGTCAGGTTGTGGCCGGCGCCGGGGTAGATTACCAGTTCGCAGTCCATATCCAGGTACTGACGCAGTATCCGGTGCATGACACACTTCAAAATGCAAAATACTTGACACACTTGAGAATATAAGGTAGTTTATAGTGAATAGCGACTTAAGGAAAATAGATGATAGACAGAAAATATACAGTTCTCTTTAAACCGGATGAGGATGGCGGTTATATCATAACTGTGCCTGCATTGCCTGGATTGGTCAGTTTTGGAGAAACCCTCCGTGAAGCCAAGGTGATGGCAAAGGAAGCAATTACAGGGCATTTAGAGGCATTACAGAAAAACGGGCTCCCTTTCCCAGTGGAAGATGAAGAAACCGGAAAAATTACCTTTGCCGACCAAGTAGCGGTTTCTATTCAAAATGTCGCCTAAGCTTCCGAATATCAGACCAGACAAACTTATCCGCGCGCTCAAAAAAGCCGGATTTTTTATTGACCATCAAAAAGGCAGCCATATCTATTTTCTTCATGCGAACGGAAAGCGCACTACCGTCCCTTACCATAAAAAAGACATCGGCAAAGGGCTGCTTCATGAGATTCTTAAACAAGCTGGATTAACTGTTCAGGATCTCATTGACCTGCTGTAAACTACTAAAATACTGAAAAACATTCTAGATTCCTGCTAACTACATGCAGAAATGACATCTGGACGAACGTTTTGCCGGGTTCGGAGAACCCGACCTACATTAATAATCATTCCCCCATCAAATACCTGTCAAACCATGCATGATCCCATTTTGTTTTCGCGAGACGGTGGGTGTATTTGGTCAGGTTGTGTCCGGCGCTGGGGTAGATAACCAGCTCACAGGGTACATCCAGGTATTGACGCAGCATCCGGTGCAAACCTTTGCTGTGACTGACAGGGACACGGGGGTCGTTTTCGCCGACATGAATCAGGACTGCGGTCTTTATACCCGGTTTCAGGTCGAACAGCGGGGAAGCGTCCTGGTACTCTTTGGGCTGTTCCCACGGCAGACCTTCCATGTAGTTGAGCACATGCCCCGGAGTATCTTCTTCGAGGAGTTGAACCGTCATGTCCAGCACTCCGGCTCCGCTGCTCGCCGCCTTGAAACGGTTGTTCGAGATCAGGCAATTTGTCAGGAACCCGCCGTTACTCCAGCCGGCTACTCCCATACGTTCCGGATCAACAATTCCCTTCTCGATCAATGCGTCCACACCGGTCATAATATCTGTCACATCACGGTCGTTCTCATGCCCGATCAGGTCGGTGAGGAACTTGTCGCCGTACCCGGTCGATCCGCGGTAGTTCGGCGCTAACATCGCATAACCTTTCGCGGCGAAACTCGTCCTGCCGTAAATCCAAAGCAGGAAACAGTAGGGTTCTGATGCGGTTGGTCCGCCGTGCAATGTCACCAATAACGGGAGCTTTGATTTGCCGTCATAATCCGGTGGCAGCTCGAGGATACCCTCTACCGTGTCGCCCTCAGCGCCTACCCATTTGAAGATGGAGATTTGCGGAAGTTTCCAGGTATCAACCTGCGGATTCAGGCGGGTTAAACGATCCGTTTTCCCCTTCTTCGTCCAGAGAACAAGATCATGGTAATAGGTCAGTTCGCTCTGCATTGCGACCAGATCACCCTTCCCACCCACAAATGTGAATCCATCAATAACTACATCGCCCGGGGTCAGGACTTCATTAGTACCGTCATGAACATGAATCGTATATACTCTTTTACGAGCCTTCATTTCACCAACAAATGCGACAGCATCTCTGCCCGGAATCCAGCGCAATCCTCCCGCCGTGGATACACCATCGGGACGAGGAAGCCGCTGTATCATTGCGTTCTCGTTGCCCTTCGACAGGTTAGCGACCAGTATCTCAGCCGGAAAACCATCGAAATCAACCGAAAACGCTACTTTTTTACTATCTGTTGACCATGCCAGCCCGCCTAACCAACCGTAAGGGGACGGCGCTTCGGCACGCCAGAGTTTATCGGGAAGAATCGTCAATGTTCCTGAGGCAATGTCGAAAATACGGACGTCCGACCAGCCTTCATTGCTGATCAATTTGTCGTCCGGTGTAGTGACCATCGCGATTTGTTTCTGATCAGGCGAGACGACAAAAGAACCTATGTAACGTTCCGGTGCTGACAATTTTTCCACTCGCCAGGTTGTCAGGTCCAGTTTCCACAATTCGCTGACCTGGTTGATTCCATGCCCGAATTTCAGGTCGTTCTTGTATTCCGAGCGAAGCTCTTTCCAGTCGCCGGTTATGTGTTCCTTATCGCGGGTGTAATATATCGATGATTCATCATCAGCAAGTTGAAAGCCGGAAATCCCATCGGGAATACGGGTTACAGGGGTCAGCTCTTTGCCGTCCACCTGGATACGCCATACCTGCGTTTTGCCGTCATAGGGTGGTTCGGTCGCCCCCTCCCGCTTGTAATGCCCGGTGAAATAGAGACGTTTACTGTCCGGACTCCACTGCGGATTTGTTTCATTACCCGGATCGAATGTCAGGCGCAGGATATCTTTTGTTTTATTTTCCAAAACCCAGAGATCACGCGACCGACGGTCATTTTCCTTGTCCCAACGGTAATCGACATAAGCGGTATATTTCCCGTCAGGTGACGCTTCGCAATCCGAAAGAAAAGCCTGTGTGAAGTAATCTTCCGGGACAATGTCGTGTGTACGTTCAACAGCCTGGCTGAATGCTATCGATGCCAACAGCAGGCTTAAAATTATGATAATATGCGACTTTCTCATCTTGTTTTCTCCGGGTTATGCTTGTGTACAAAAAGGGCTATTTATGACCAGCCAAATTACGACCAATGGATTCAAATTGCAAACGAGGTGAGATTGTGAAGGAAACGAGTAATTATGAAATTATGCAGTTATTGAGCCTGGAGTAATTTCTGCAAAACAGGCTCTCGGAGGCAATTGTCTGCGAATTAGTGTCTTTTATCATAAATATTAGTTAAAAGTTGATTTCGGCTTGGAATTTTGGTATGGAGTTGCTATATTATATTAAGGGTGCGGAATCGAGTGATTCCCGCGATACGGTTTTAACTGATGAAGGGACTGGAAGCAGATGAATGGTAAAGTGAAATGGTTTGACTCGAAAAAGGGGTTCGGGTTCATCGAAGTAGAAGGTGGATCGGACGTTTTCTGTCATTACAGCGAAATCCAGGGTAGTGGCTACAAACATCTCGATGAGGGTGATGCTGTAGAATTTGAGGTGGAAGATGGTCCGAAAGGGTTGACAGCAAAAGGTGTAAAACGAGTAGAATGACCTGGCGTTTATGATAAGTGTTGATTAAAAATTAACATATTCGCTTCCTTTATTTTTGCCGCGGCATATTCTGTCGCGGTTTTATTTGGTGTGAGAATATCGCCAGGAGCAAAGGACTCAAATAATATACGACTCGTAATTAGTAGATATTACTTTCTAATCTCCAATTCTTAATTCTTAATTCATAATTCATAATTGCTTATATATCCTGTGAATGATGGTTAGAAAAATCGATTCGCCGGACCGTAAGCCAGATCAAGCCCCTTCTCTACATCTACCATTGGTGTGTTCAAGACGTTGCGAGCCAGTGATATATCAAACGATGTGTCGGCAGGCATTATGCCGTCAGGGTCATGCTGTTTTGCGCTTACCTCGAGGATTCCGGAGCTGTCCCTGCCTTGATGACGGAGCAACTTCCTGCCGAAACTCACTCTCGTCTCAGGTTCAGATCCGCCGAGATGCATCGTTCCGATGAAAGGGTGTTCTATCAGTTCAATCAACGCATTGCAAAGGGTGACTACATCTAATGGACTTCGGATTTGGTCGTTAAAAAGCGTGACCGGATCGCCGATGAATTCTTTTTCAAGTATCCAGTTACTGAAGGATGATCCCCTGAACCTGGGCGGCCCGAAACAGTTATTTATTCTCGCGACAACTGCATTGGTCACTGTCGCCAGCAAAGTTTTCTCGGCTGATTTTTTTGTTTCACCATAAACATTAACCGGGAAAGCTGGATCGGTCTCACGGTACATACCCTTTAGTCCATCAAAAACCTGGTCGGATGAAATGAAAATAAAACGTGCGTTGATCTCTTCCGCAAGTTTCGCCAGGTGACGTGTGGCAGCATGGTTAATACGCCAGGCAAGTAACGACTGTTTCTGGCAGACTGAAACCCTTGATACGGCAGCGAGATGAACAATACACTCCGGCGCCATACCGCTTATAATCCTTGTGACATGATCGTGTGATTTCAAGTCTGCAAATAGCTGACGTTCAGGTCGAAGCGGTAATTTCCCGCTATTACCGAAGATTCCCCAGACATTGTCATGACGCTGGGCAAGTTCAGCCCAGAGATGACCACCTATGAAACCTGAGATACCTGTAATTAACACTGAACGCATAATTGTTTCCCGGATACCGGTAATTTGATTCGTGATTCACACATAGTATAAATGAATTCCGACAGATCTCTGTACCATCAGAAAAACTAAGACTCAAAGTAGAAAAAATCAATTAAGAATTAAGAATTATGAATTATTACAACCTCTAATTTTGATCTGATTATTATTATTTGCGTTCTTTGCCCCTTTGTGTCTTTGCGTGAAACAGTCGTGTATTCACCGATCTCAGCATTGGAGAAAGAGCCTGTTAATACGATGATTATTGAGTGATTTTTTTGTACATTCGCAAAAGATATATATCACAAACCTGAAACCGTACCGGGAGTCATACATTGGAAAACATGATCTACCTTGACAACGCAGCCACAGCCTGGCCCAAACCAGACATAGTATATAGTTTTATGAACGAGTTTTATCGCAATAACGGCGTCAATCCGGGGCGAAGCGGGTTTGATATGGCGATTGAAGCCGGTAACCTGGTGGAAAATACAAGGAAGAGGTTAAACGATTTTTTCAATGGCGATTCACCCGAACGCACGGTCTTCTGCTATAATGCGACTGATGGTTTGAATTTAATAATAAACGGTCTCGTGGGTGAAGGCGATCATGTAATCAGTACCAACCTGGAACACAATTCGGTTATCCGTCCTTTGAATCACCTGATACGTGAAGTGGGATTAGACGTCACCTGGCTTCCCTTTAATGAGCTTGGTTTTATCAACCCTGAAGATGTCGCCGAAGCAATGCAGGAGAACACCAAACTTGTAATCATAAATCACGGATCAAATGTTATCGGCACTGTACAGGACCTGGCTGCAATCGGTAAGGTAGTCAAAGATACAGATGCTGTATTTGCCGCGGATTGTTCCCAGACTGCCGGAGTTTATCCCATTGATATGCAGGCGATGAACCTTGATGTCCTTTGTTTCACAGGTCATAAAGCTATGATGGGACCAACCGGAATTGGCTGTGTCCTGGTGCGCGATCATGTTGAGATCGCTCAGACCCGGGCTGGCGGGACAGGAGTACGTTCCGCATATCCATATCACCTTGAAAATTATCCCTGGCGCCTTGAAACCGGGACTCTCAATATTGTAGGCATCGCCGGACTCTGGGCGGGACAGGACTGGATGGATGAACGGGGACTGGACAATATCCGTAACCATGAGTTGAACCTGATGAATAAGTTTGTTCAAAACATCAGGGATATCGAAGGTGTTATACTTTATTTCTGTGATAATCTTGAAAACCACCTTTCCACAGTTTCGGTCAACGTCCGGGGAATGGAAGCCATGAACACCGGGACCTTGTTAGACGTCGATCACAACATCGCTACCCGCACCGGTCTGCATTGCGCCCCCAAAGTCCATGAGCAGATGGGCACTATCGAAGAACACGGCACAGTAAGATTCTCAATAGGCGCCTTCAATACAGAAGCCCATATCGACAAAGCCATAGCCGCATTAGAAGACATATCGTCTTTTGTCCTGAAAAAAAAGTAGCCCGGATGGCTTGCATCCGGGAATGAAAAATGTATCCCACCACATCAGATCAATCGAGGTGTCATTCCCGCATGTAGTTAGCGGGAACCCATGCTTCCCTATTAGATATTGCTGTATTATTCATTTATACATATCTTTCCAGTAGGATATGGATTGATTTTTCAGTAAATATTAACAGCTATCTTAAATCCAGGGAGATCAGTGATGAACCAGAATTTAGAAGCTATAATAGATGAGCATTCCAAGATCATGGCTGATCAGATGCTTGAGGCTGTTAAGTGGTCTAAGTCAGAAGAAGATATTCGCATAGCATGCACTAAGCTGATTGATGAATTTATTCAAAAGGCTGGTTTGCAAATAAGGGGAAGGCATGAATATGGACTTGCTGGAGGGCGGGTAGATTCAAAATATGGCGGCGTGGTTATTGAATACAAAGACCCTAAAGGTGCGGGAAAAATAATAGAGGATAAAGACGCACCAGGTGTTAAGGCGGTTGTTAAGCAGATTAAAAAGCGTTTCAAAGATTTAAATGAGCAGGAAAATGTTGAATATGAAAAGATTTTTGGAGTCGGCTGTGATGGTGATACATTTGTTTTCATCCGTCAGAAAGGCGGCAAGCTTGATGTCGAAGACCCACTTCCAGTAACAAAATATACTGTACAACGCCTTCTTCGCGCGCTCGTTTCCCTTGGTGCAAGAGGTCTATCCTTCACCCCTGAAAACTTGACAGACCATTTTGGTGCAGATAGTGAATCTGCTCAGGAAGGTATCCGGCTTATCCATGATGTGATTAAAGATACTGAAAATCCTAAGGCACAAACATTCTTCCGTCAGTGGCAGATTCTTTTCGGAGAGGTCTGCGGTTACGACATCCATGGCCAGAGCGCCAAGATCAATAAATTGGCAAAACATTATGTAATTATAGATCCCAATCCGGCCGAACTCCTTTTCGCCGTCCATACCTACTACGCAATCTTCATGAAGATGCTTGCCGCCGAGATCGTATCTTCCTTCTCGCCACTCGGGACCTCAACGCTCAAAAAACTCGTCTCTGCGCCTACATCAGCAAAATTGCGGGACGAACTGCTCAATCTTGAACAGGGCGGTATCTGGTCACAATTAGGCATTCGCAACTTCCTCGAAGGTGATATCTTCTCCTGGTATATTGATGCCTGGAACGACGGTTGTGCAGACGCAGTCCGCTCGATGACTCAGTCATTAGACCAGTTCGATCCGACCACGCTCAGCGTTGATCCCTCTGAATCGCGCGACCTGCTCAAGAAACTCTATCAGCAACTCTTCCCCAAGTCTGTTCGCCACGACCTTGGTGAATACTACACCCCCGATTGGCTTGCCGAACTCGTTCTCAACGAATTAGGTTATGACGGCAATCCGGACAAACGCCTGCTCGATCCTGCCTGCGGCTCCGGAACTTTTCTTGTCATGGCGCTCAACCGCGTTAAGACTTGGTATGACGAGCACCGCCATGAGTGCGGATTCGGCGAGGACGAATTGATTAGCAAAATCCTGCAAAACATAATCGGATTTGACCTCAACCCACTAGCGGTCATGGCCGCTCGTACCAACTACCTGATGGCTATTCGTGATTTGTTACGACATTCCGACGACATCGAACTACCCGTTTATCTCTGTGACTCGATCATGACTCCGTCGGAATACGGTGACCTATTTACTGGCGGCTTGGACAACGTACGACAATTAAAGACAAGTGCTGGAGAGTTCAATATACCATTGGAAGTCGCAGAGAACCGCGACCATATCGGCAGATATGCGAACACGCTCGAGATCTGTATCCGCAACCGCTATTCGCCGGAAGAATTCCTCGAACGATGCGAGGTCGAGGCTATCCCCGTAACCGAAGCCGAAGTACACAAGGAACTTTATCGCCATCTCCAGAAACTCGATGCTGACAACCAGAACGGAATCTGGGCGCGTATAATCAAAAACGCCTTCGCACCGCTCTTCATCGGCAAAGTGGACTATGTGGCCGGAAATCCGCCGTGGGTAAGATGGGGTTATCTTCCCCGGGATTATCGAGAACAGTCAGTGTATCTCTGGAAGATGTATGGGCTGTTTAGCCTCAAGGGTTTCGAGGCGAGACTGGGATCTGGTGAAAAGGATTTAGCACAGCTTTTTACGTATGTTTGTATGGATCAGTATCTAAGCTTAGGAGGAAAGTTAGGCTTTCTGATTACAAGAACAGTATTCAAGGCCAAAGGGCAAGCGCAGGGTTTTCGGAATTTTCGGTTAGGTCCAGACGGGAGTCCATTCAAAGTGATTAAAGTTCTTGATTTAACATCATTACAACCGTTTGAAGGTGCATCGAACTCAACGTGTTTATTTACAGCAGAAAAGGGAAAGAAAACAACATATCCTGTCGATTACAACATTTGGAAGATAAAGAAGATAAATATGAAGCGTTCTCCTTTCTATGATGCTACTTTGCAGGATATTGGAAGTCGCGTATCTGTTACGCATACTGATGCGGTGCCATTAGATAAGCCAAACGACCAATGGCGAACAATTGGGACATCTCAAAACTCTGCATTCGAGAAGATCATTGGAGCTTCTCAGTATAAGGCATTCGTTGGTGCACGCATTGAGCCGTATGGTGTCTATCTTGTAAACATCTTAGAGACTACTGGCTCAGGCCAATGTCTTGTGGAGAACTCACCCACTGCCGGTAAGCGAAAGACTAAATCACTTAGGATGGTAATTGAACCAGACTTTATCTATCCCATTGCCAGAGGTAAAAATATTCAACGATGGTTTTCCACGCCCTCATCAGGATGTCTCATTGTCCAAGACCCAAAGACGCGTCGCGGATACGAAGAATCTTTCATGAAAAGAAGATATCCCAAGACTTATGAGTATCTCCTTGAATTCAGAGATATCCTTGAGAGCCGCGCAGCATACAAAAAATATCACCAAGAGAGTGGTCATGTATTTTACTCAATGTTTAATATAAGCAGTGACACTTTTGCGCCATTCAAGGCTGTTTGGCGAAGAATGGGAAATGAGTTGAAGTGTACAATACTATCAGATGCATATCTGACCGGAATGGGGCAAAAGATGGTCATTCCCACTGATACAACGACTTTCGTTCCATTCGATGACGTTGAGGAAGCCCTCTACTTTGTTTCTCTCATGAATTCCACACCGGCGCGTGCCGTGATCTACAGCTATTCCCCAGCAGGTCGAGGTCTTGGGACACCAAGCATCCTCAAAAACCTTGGTATTCGGCTTTTCAGTCGCGAATTGAAGTTGCATAGGAATCTTGCGAAGTTAGGGAAGTCCTTAATGAGATTACACGAGAAAGGAAAACCGAATTTCTCTAAGATAAGTGAGGCAGAGTTACAGATTGATGACTTATCTGGCAGTTACTGGAATCTGACAGCAAGCGAATTGGTAACACTTTCAGACTACGCGGCATCAGCAGAAGATAAAGTATAAGCTATGAAAGTACTAATGGACACAAACGTGTATTCAGACAGAGAATGCCTTAAACGTTCTGCTAGGTTGAAGAGCCTATGTATGTCGTGTGTTGTTCTCCAGGAATTGTTGGTGCGAATACCCAGGAGTGAGTACAAAGAGAAATGTGATGAGTTTAATAACAAGTTCGAATCTGGGCTAGCGCATGTACCAGATTCAAAGGACTGGATATTAGTAGGAAGATGCCTGAATCAGCTACTACAGGATACCAGAAGAGGCAAGCTGAGCAAGGATGGAGTGAATTTGCTTGTGAGAGACGCGCTAATAGCACGTGGTGCCATAGTTCTTGGGGCAACATTAGTGACATTCAATATGAGAGATTTTGAGAAAATTAAACGAGTATTTAGAACTCTAAAACTTCAATCTCCTGATGAGTTTTTTGAGTTAAGAGGAAGATAGATCCTCATTTTAAAATACGATTTGGAGGAGAGAAGGTCGTGTGGTAGATACTAGTTCTTTAGTAGTGAGTATAAACTCCCTTCACGCCGACAACGGCGTGGGTGTTGTTCAGCAGGTTCGGGGCGAGCAAGCTAAGGTGGAATTTCGTCCAACGGTTTTCTCGAAGCCGCCCTATCTTACCGAATCGCGTATCCTCAGCGTTAATGAACTGCGCACGGTTAAGTCACCACTGGTTCGTCTTCGCGACTGTGTGTTCGATGAGCCGTGGCGCTTTGAGCTGTTAACACGGGCGGCGCAATTACTGGTCTGTAATCGCGACGGGCAATTGAGCGACGCACGGACGGACTTGCTACCGCATCAGATCAGCATTGCGCATCGTGTGGTCTCCAGCCCGCAACGACGTTTCCTGATCGCCGATGAAGTTGGGTTGGGAAAAACAATTGAAACGGGGATGATCCTCTATGCGTTGCGGCAACAGGGGCTGGCACGGCGGGTGTTAATTATCCCACCCGCAGGTTTGACTCTTCAATGGCAGGAGGAGTTGGAGGATAAGTTTGGGCTAAAATATTATGTCTATCGTGAAGATGTGGACGGGCTTGCAGCTTTTGATCAGGATAATCTAATAGCTTCAATAGATACATTGAAGTTGGACAAACCGTTAAAGGGCGGAAGACGCGATGGGCATAAAACACTTCTACTTGGAGCGCAAAACTGGGATGTGATAATATTTGATGAAGCTCATAAACTCTCCGCAAAAACCTGGTCAGCACAAAAAATTGATAAAACCTTAAACTACAAGTTAGCTGAAGAATTGCAAGATCGTTGCAGATCATTGATATTATTGACCGGAACTCCCCACCAGGGTGATGAATCAAAATTCCAGAACCTGATTTCACTTCTTCATGATAATATATCTTTTGATGAACTTGGCGAGAGGGATAGTGAATTTGGACCCGTTCCCTATACGGAGCTTGTACTTCGAAACCGTAAAAGCAAAGTCACCGATGCTGATGGAAATCCAATCTTTAAAGGAATGGAAATACACCCTGTACGAGTAAATCCATTATCGAGTGGAGAAAAACTGTTTCATAAGAAGTTAGAAAATTATCTCCGTGACGGTTATGGTTTTGCCGATCAAGATCCAGGAGACAGGCAGCATAAAGCAATCGGGTTTGTGATGACAACATTCCAAAAACTTGCTGCGAGCAGCACCCGCTCTATAAAAAAAGCTCTTGAAAAACGACTTAATACTCTGAATAAAGATATGGAAAATAGACAAAATGAAAGAGAAGAGGAATTTGATGCCCGTCATCAGGGTGAATATGAAGAAAGACAGGCAGCAAATATCAAAGAAGCATTTATCGAAACTGAAGTTGAAATGATAAAAGAACTTTTAGACATGAAAGTTCCGGAAGATGCGAAGCAAGAAGAACTATTAGAGATCATAAGATCGGTGAGCAAAGATGAAACAAATCAGAGAGTTTTGATTTTTACTGAATATCTTGCGACGCAAGTGTTTATAATTGAAATGCTTGAAGCTGAATATGGAGATGGATGTACAACAATTATAAAAGGTGGAATGTCATTATGGGATAAGAAAAAAAGTATGTCGGAATTCAGGGATAATTTCAGGGTAAGATTCATGGTTTCTACAGAAGCCGGTGGTGAAGGTATTAACCTTCAGTTCGCTCATATTATGATAAATTATGATCTTCCATGGAATCCCTTTCGACTTGCACAAAGATATGGTCGTTTATATCGCTATGGACAAGATAAAGTCGTGCAGGTTTTCAATTTTCAAAATGCTGGGACAATAGAAGATCGTGTCAGGGCAAACCTGGAAAAGAAAACGAGATCAGCAGCTTCGCGGCTGTCAAAGGTGACTAATGAAAGTGTCGTGGAGATCGAGGAAGGTTTGCTTGGTTTGTTTGATGAATATCTTGATTATGAAAAAATTTACCGTGAGGGTCTCGCCAAAGGAGATATTAAACCGTCTTTAGAAGAAATTGATCAGGGAATTAAGAAAGCGGAACAAGCGTATAAAATCGCTTACGATAGCCTTTTCAGTAAAGATATTGCGCCTTTTAATCCGGATCGCTTTAAAGATGACATTCAAAGTCCAATGACACTTGTGGATGTTGAGAATTTCATTGTGAGTTTTCTTAGGAACAATGGTCGCAAAGTGTTAAAACAGGATGATGAAACAATCGAATTTATTGTTCCGGAATGCTTAAAAGACGTTAAAGGATTAGAAAAACGCTATTCTCGGGTGACTTTTAATAGAACTAAAGCAATTCGGCATTCGGAATACGAATTTATGGCACTCGGACACCCATTCACTAATGCAGTAATCCAATATTGCGGCTCCGTTGATTTCAATGGATTCAGTGCTTATAAGAAATTAAAAAATCTTGAATTAAGTGGTGTTTCTGGAGTGCTGTTCAATTTCACTATAAAGATTACTAAGAAATCAGTAAGTGGCGAAACTGTATTCTTCGAAGTGGATTCCATTTTCGTTAAAAAAAATGGCGTGATTAATGAAATTGCAAAAGATGCTGCAATAAATTCGGAATCCGATGTTGCTGGTGATTCAGAATCTGTTTTGAGTTTAAACTTAGACGCAAATTCTCTCTATGATATTGCTTTCCAGAAAGTACTCGAGAATTATGCAGAATATCAAGTTTGGGAAGAAGATATCCAAAGTTTGTGTAATGCAGTGATAGAGTTTGAATGATCGTTACTAATCCTTTTCAGGAGCATAACCCGGAGAAAACAAAGCGTGACCGATTGTACGACAATAGGATGGCTCCTCCCAAATAATGGGATCGCAATGACGGCATAAAAAAAACGGCATTTCTGCCGTCTGATTTTTGCCTTTCCCGGAATACGGTGATTCCGGGTTATATCTATTCTCTTCTTGGAATACGGTGATTCCTGGGCGTCATCCTTTCCCGGATGCAAGCCATCCGGGCTACATTTTTATTCCAGCCTGAACCGTATTACTTGCTGCATTTTTACTTTTACCGGTTTGTCTCGCTGGTAGCCGGGGCTGAACTTCATGGCTTTTATGGCGTGACTGCCTTTATAATTTTATAGCATTCAGGCATACACCAACTTACGCCCTTTGGGCTTAGGTACCTTGCGACCCATTTCACGCGCGGTGTCGAGCCAGAGCTGCATTGCCTCTCCCGCTTCCTTCAGCGCCTCTTCACGGGTATCCCCATGCGCCATGCAGCCGGGAAGTTCCGGGACTTCGGCGATATAAATCTGGTCCTCATCACTCCAATATATTATTACTTCGTATTTATCCATTACTGATCTCCTTCCAATCCGTATTTCAGAATAATTTCCCGTATCTGCTTCACCTGGTGATAATTTCCAGAGCCATAGTTTATTATAATCTTATTCACATGCGGTGATCATGTCAAGTAGTAATTGGTTTAATCGGGTAATTGGTCTAATTGGGAATCGGGGGACAGTAAAATTATTTCAATCTTCATTCAGGCAATTCATCGGATTCCATCTCTAAACCCACCTCATTTGCTACTTGTATCCATCAGTTGTAACTTACTTGATTGTAGAAATCCATTATTAGAAATAATCCCGGAGGAAACAGGATGACCAGACCAGCGGACAAATCCGAAATTGTCCTCTACAAAACATCTGACGGCAAGATAAAAATAGACACGGTTTTCCATGACGAAACCATCTGGCTTACCCAGGCAAAAATGGCAGAGCTTTTTGGTGTAAAACGCCCCGCCATCACTAAACATCTGAAGAACATCTTTGAAAGTGGAGAGCTTGACGAGCGCGTGGTAAGTTCCATTTTGGAACATACCACTCAGCATGGAGCTATTGAGGGTAAAACTCAGAAAAAACAGGTTAAATACTATAATCTCGACACCATTATTGCAGTCGGTTACCGGGTTAACTCCAAAAGAGCAACCCAATTTAGAATCTGGGCGACCAATATCCTAAAAGAATACATCATCAAAGGTTTTGCCATGGATGATGACCGCCTGAAGCAGGTGAAAAAGTGGGATTATTTTGATGAGTGGTTAGAACGCATCCGGGATATCCGGGCGTCAGAGAAGCGGTTCTATCAAAAGATTCGGGATATTTACGCTACTGCCGTAGATTATGATAAAACTTCACAGCAGGCTCAGATTTTCTTCAAAAAAGTGCAGAATAAAATGCTCTGGGCTGTTACCGGAAAAACCGCCGCTGAACTTATTGAAAACCGCGGCAATACGGATAAACCCAATATGGGGCTGACATCATGGCGCGGTTCAATTGTACGTAAACAGGATGTTGCAATTGCCAAAAATTACATGAATACTGAAGAAATTAAAGACCTGAATGAAATTGTAACCATGTATCTGGATTATGCCGAAAGACAGGCACGGCAGAGAAAAACCGTTACAATGGCACAGTGGGCTGAAAAACTTGATACTTTTTTAGAATTCAACGAACAGAAACTTTTAACCCATTCCGGAAAGGTTAAAGCTGAAGTTGCAAAAATAATTGCCGAAGACCGCTATGATGAGTTTAATAAGAAAAGAAGAAATGCGGAGGTTATAGCAGCAGACGAAGAAGATATAAAACAACTTGAAACTATAGAAAGGAAATTGCTTGATAAAAGGGATACAAATAAATAGACGTTAGATGGTGAACAAGAGTGAATTAGAAAATCGTCCCCTCATTTCCACGTGAATTATTGGCGATATGCCCCTGTTGGTTTATCCAACAGGGTTTAATTGTATTTGAAGATTTTACATGTTTGGCAATCAGGATTCGCGTATAAATTAAGTTATTTCAGGCATATACAACAAAACACCGTTGGACAAGCCAACGGTGGCATATAAAGTTACATCCTCGCCCGGATGCAAGCCATCCGGGCTACATTTTTATTCCAGCCTGAACCG
>Ga0075120_10000331_pt1 | contig 39704 bp, 34 predicted proteins | sample AntAceMetag02UKL_FD_69792 | JGI IMG/M metagenome (GOLD analysis project Ga0075120, IMG submission 69792) | Saline lake microbial communities from Ace Lake, Antarctica - Antarctic Ace Lake Metagenome 02UKL | ecosystem: Environmental > Aquatic > Non-marine Saline and Alkaline > Saline | place...
TGCTTTTCGGCTTTTCCCCATGTAAATCATCCTTAAATCCAAATGTGAACCGAACCGATTGTGTTAAAATACCCCTTTTTAGCCGGTTTGTACATTCTTTATCCTCTATCCAAGCATTTGCAGCACGGCCTGCGGAAGGGCGTTGGCCTGGGCCAGCATGGCGGTACCGATCTGCACCAGAATCTGATATTTCGAATATTGCGTCGTCTCGTAGGCGATGTCGGCATCTCGTATGCGCGACTCGGTGGCCCGTGCGTTTTCCTCGTAATCGCGCAGTCCGCTCAGCGTTTCTTCCATGCGTTTGATTTCGGCACCGACGACCGCACGAATGGAGCTGACGTGATCAATGCCCAGATTGAGTTTGTCCACGGCACCCTGCGCGGCGGATTGCTGAGAAATGGAAAGATGCTGACCGGAAAGTAGGCTGCCCCAGCGTACGGTGTGATAGGTGGAACCGAGCAGCGTCATATTGATGGAGCCGTACGAATAGGCGGCATAGGAGCCGATGATATCGAAATTCACGCATTCGAGGTTGATTTCTTCCTCGCTAAAGACCTGATTGCTGTCGGGGCCGATCTGGAGGGTGACATTATTTTGGAGTCGGTAATCGGCGGTTGGTGCGGTGTTATTCCAGCTGAACGAATCACCGGTTCCGTATCCGCCTGATGAGGGCGCGACAATGTTCAGGCGGAATCCGTTGCCACCCTCCAGGGAGATGCTTGCCGAAGAGAAGGGATTGGCATTGATGTTTCCGACGGTTGCGCCGGTCGAGGTGTTCACGACGGCCCAGCGGTCGTGGATGCCATCATAGGTGGCGCGGTAGGATGCCGTGGAGACGTTGAACCCATCGCCCTGGATGCTGACGGATGCGCCACCGTTCTGCGCGGACGCATCGCGGAAAACGGGATTTCCAGTCGAGCCGTTTTGGTTAGACCAAGTGAACTGATCGCCGATGGAATAGCAGGTGCCATTTCCCGGGGTGTTGATTTGCAGGTTGAATCCATCGAACCCTTGAACGAATGGCACGCTGATGGCCGCATTGGCCGCCGCCGAAACGGTACGCTCCACCGAGTGGGTTGTTTCGTTCCGAATGACCCACTGGCTTCCGTCGTAGGTAGCGCTCCATGACGCGCGTGAAATATCCGCGCCCGAACCGCTGACGCTGAGCCCGGCGGATCCTTGCGTGGTGGATGGACTGAACTCCATGCCCTCGCTTGTGGCTTCCCGCATGGCGGTCTGTGAGAAGTCTATGGTGGCGTTCTGCTGATAGCCTCCCACGGAGGGCGGTTCTATTTTCAGATGGAAGAGAGAGCCTCCTTCCGAGAAATACAACTCGGTTCCATCGCGTGGATTGGCCGTCATGTTTCCAATCACGTTGTTGCTGGTGATGTCACGCACCTCCCAGGTTCGCGCACCGTAGTCGTAGACGGCCTGGTACTCGTGGCTGAGGCTGGCGGAACCGCTGATTCGCTGGATGCTGAATTGGCTCGAGGTGCTGCCTTCCACCATATCCGAATCCATCATGGGTACACCGTTTCCTCCCCGGAACAGATAGAGTCCGTTGAATTTTCCGGCGGCGGTGGCGCCGCTGGTGATTCGTTTGATCTCATTCTGCATCTGCTTGAATTCCTTCTGCAGATTGTCCCGGTCCACTTGGCTTTTCGTGCCGTCATTGGCCATGACGGCTAGTTCGGCCATGCGTCCGGTCATATCGTGAATTTTCTGGAGCCAAGCATCTGCCGTTTGCAGGTAATTTATTTTGTTTTCGACATTGGATGCTGCTTTGGCTGTGTTGCGGTATTGAGCTCTCAGACGCTCACTCATGGCGAGTCCGGCGGGGTCGTCTCCAGCTCTGGCAATTCGCAGCCCGGAGGACAACTTGTTCATGGATTGCCTAAGGCAATTCACGTTCTGGTTGTAGCTCCTCCAGGTAGAGAATGCTGTTATGTTATTGTATACCTGCAACGTACACTCCTCATTCACGATGAATAGATGCCGGAAACCTCCTTGTTTGAGGCAACCATTCATTCCACTCCGGATGGTTCAAACGCGTATTGTTCCATCCGGCGTATCGCCCAGACACCAAACGGATGCACCTCACACATGCCGTGTCGTGTGCACACGTCACAGCCGGTTCGAATGCCCGTTCATTGCCTGAACGATATCTGTATCTGCACTGTAGCAAGTCATGCCACAGCGCAGGAGCGTGGAGGAGGGTACGTTCTTTGCCGCCGCCCGGCAAATCATGCACCCTCATCGGGCCGATTTTGCCGGAGGATATCCAAAGCTGTGGACCGGCTATGCGCTGGAAATTCTTTGTGATGCGCTTGACCTCTCTTCCCGAGATGCCTACCCTCATGCCATTCAAAACGCGGCGGTTTAGCGTGTCGGCGGAAGTCGTTGATTGGCGTCCGCCAGGTGCAAGAGCCATGAACCAGGGAAGCGGGTTTATTGTATGGATAACGATTATCTGGAAACATTGAAACGATTGGAAGAGCAGTTGATCGAGATGCGGGGGTATCTTTGACGTCGACCTGAAAAAACGGCAACTCGAAGATTTGGAGATGGAGGCAGCGCAGCCGGAATTCTGGTCGGACCAGAACCGGGCCAAAGAGGTGATCGCCCAGACCAAGGTGCTGAAAGCTGTGTTGATTCCCTGCGAGACGATTCAGGCCTCACTGGACGATGTGACGGTGATGATGGAACTGGCGGAAGAGGAAAGCGATTCTGCGCAGGAGGAACTGGCGCTTGATGAAGTCGGCACGCAATTGAAAGAGATTGAGCGCGAGTTGGCGAAGCTGGAAATGAAGACGCTGCTGAGCGGTCCACTGGACGCGAACAATGCGTATGTGAGCATTCACGCGGGGGCCGGGGGGACGGAATCGTGCGACTGGGCGGACATGCTGTTCCGTATGTATCGTCGGTATGCCGAATCCCACGGATTCAAATTCAGCATTATGGATTATCAGGCTGGGGATGAAGCAGGCATCAAGAGTGTGTCGTGCTATCTGGAGGGCGAGTACGCCTACGGTTATCTGAAGGCGGAGCGGGGGGTGCATCGACTGGTGCGCATCAGCCCGTTTGATTCGAACAAGCGACGTCACACCTCCTTTGCCTCGCTGGACGTGGTGGCGGAAGTGGATGAGAGCATCGACGTGACGATTGAGGATAAGGACATCCGGGTGGATACGTACCGCGCCAGCGGCGCAGGCGGGCAGCATGTGAATACCACGGACTCGGCCATACGCATTACGCATGAGCCGACGGGCATTGTGGTGCAGTGTCAGGCGGAACGTTCACAGCACAGCAATCGGCAGAAGGCAATGGATATGCTTCGTGCGCGGTTGTATGAATACGAGTTGGATTTGCAGAAGAGGGAAATCGAGCGGTTCTATTCGGCGAAGGGCGAAATCGCCTGGGGCGGGCAAATGCGGTCGTATGTGCTTCAGCCCTATAAGATGGTGAAGGACCTGCGCACCAACACGGAGACGTCGAATGTGGATGCGGTACTGGACGGCGATTTGGACCTCTTCATTGAAAGTTATTTGAAGCACACATGCCGCCAGGCGAAGAACGCCGAGAGCGAATAGTCAGGAGGGGAATATGGGATTACAGAGTATGACCGGGTACGGGCGCGGTGCGGTAAAGACAGAGGCTTGCAGCGTGACCGTTGAGTTGGCCTCCGTCAACCGCAAGCAGCTTGATGTGCATCTGAAGATGGATCGTGAGCTTCAAATGCTGGAGCCGCAGATGGTTTCAGAAATCGGAAAGCGCATGGTTCGCGGACGGGTCAATGCCGATATTCGAATGGAGTATCGGGCGGGGAGGACGGGGACGGCCATCGAAATCGATCATGAGCTGGCTTCGGATTACATTGCGAATCTCCGCAGGGTGGCTGGAGCGCTGCATCTGGCAGATGATCTGGGAAGCAGTGTGCTGCTCACGCTGCCGAACGTGGTCAAATTTTCAACGTCGGCACCCGATGCCGAAGCGCTGCTTCCGACTGTGCTGAAGGCATTGAGCAAGGCATTGAACAGTCTGATTGCGATGCGTAAGCGGGAGGGGCGCGTGCTGTGCGCGGACTTGTCGGGGCGGCTGCAAATCATGGAAAGCCAGGTGGGAGCAATTGAAGAGAAGGCCCCGCTGGTGGCGGATAAATACAGAAACGATCTGTTGCGTCGCATCCGCGAAGCAGGTGTGATGACGGACGAGCAGGAAGACCGAATCCTGCGCGAGGTGGCCTTCTTCGCCGACCGCTCGGATATCACCGAGGAAATTACGCGGCTGCGAAGTCATATTCAACAGATGAAAAAAATGCTGCGCACATCCTCCGCCGAGGCGAGTGGACGGGCGATGGATTTCATCGCGCAGGAAATGTTTCGAGAGATCAACACCATCGGTTCCAAGGCGAACGACACGGGAATCATCCGGGAGGTGTTGGAATTCAAAACAGAGCTGGAACGCTTCCGGGAACAGGTGCAGAACATCGAATGAATACGGACATTCAATCACCTGTGTGGATGGTGGTTTCCGCTCCTTCCGGCGCGGGCAAAACCACGTTGTGCAACCGTCTGCTGCAGGAATACCCGGAGATTCACTATTCGGTTTCCTGCACCACACGTCGTGCGCGCCTCGGCGAGCAGGACGGCGTGGATTATACCTTCATGAACGCCTCTGCGTTTGAAGCGAAGGTCGCGTGTGATGCCTTTCTTGAACATGCCGAGGTGCATGGCGCCTGCTACGGCACGCTGAAAGAATCGGTGTTCGGGCAATTGATGCGCGGCGTGGACGTGTTGATGGATATTGATGTGCAGGGCGCTGCGCAGATACGCCGCTTTATACAGTCGGAGTCGTGTCCCGACGTGATGAAGCGTGCCTACGTGGATGTGTTCATCACGCCTCCTTCGATTGAGGCGCTGCACGAGCGGTTAATTCATCGCGGTGCGGATGATGCCGACGTGATCGAGCGTCGCGTGAACAAGGCTCGCGATGAGATGGAGAGCCGTAGCGACTACGATTACATCGTGGTGAACGGTGACATTGAAACAGCGTACGATCATTTGCGTTCGATCTATGTGGCGACGCATTGGCGGGCGTTCGACGCGCGAGAAAAAAATAATCATTGTCAATGATAATTCGTTGACGGGAATGGGAGAAGATATTACCGTCTTTTCAAACCGAAAGGTTGTAGGCTAAAGTTCGTCGGTGCGGGTTGCGTCGGCGAAAGGTAAAAAGGTGCCTGTCGCTGAAGTGAAGTAAGAAGAGTTCTCCATGGGAGAAAGATCGGTTCAGGGCTGGCGCATAACAAGCCGGGACAGGGCTGCAGAGCTCTCCCCCCGGAAATCGGAGGAAATAGGCATGGCCGTTAAAAAGACAGCAGCAGCGAAGAAGACCGTGAAAAAAGTAGCAGCGAAGAAGCCCGTGAAAAAAGCAGCAGCGGCGAAAAAGCCTGCGGTGAAAAAGGCAGCGGTGAAGAAGCCTGCGGTGAAAAAAGCGGCGGTGAAGAAACCTGCGGCGAAAAAGCCTGCGGCCAAGAAGGCAGCGGTTAAGAAGCCTGCGGTGAAAAAAGCGGCGGTGAAAAAACCTGCGGCCAAGAAGGCCGTCAAGAAGGTCGCGAAGAAGAAATAATGCGTGACGTCCAGAAACCCGCCGGATAACCGGCGGGTTTTTTTTGTGTCGATTGCTGGAAAAAAGGAATGGTCAATCATCTCGGAGCGTACTACATTGGCTGTGAAATAAACGGTGAACTATCGCCGGGAAAGAATGAGGAGGAATGATGACGAGTGTGAAGGGAAGCCAGACGGAAAAAAATCTTTTAAAGACATTTGCGGGCGAGTCGCAAGCGCGTATGCGTTACACCTATTTTGCGAGCCAGGCCAAGAAGGACGGATACGTGCAGATTTCCCGTATCTTTGAAGAGACGGCGGATCAGGAAAAGGAACACGCGAAGCGGATGTTCAAATTTCTCGAAGGCGGGATGTTGGAAATTACGGCCTCGTATCCGGCGGGGAAAATGGGAACGACGGAAGAGAATCTGGCGGCGGCAGCTGCTGGCGAAAATGAGGAATGGACAGAGCTCTACCCGGAGTTCGCGAAAGTGGCACGCGAGGAAGGTTTTGAGCCGGTTGCAAAGATGTACGAAGCCATTGTGGTGGCGGAGCGCCAGCATGAGAAGCGTTATCTGGACCTGCTGAAAAATATTCGCGAAGGTCAGGTTTTCAAGAAGCCGGGCAAGGTGGTTTGGCGCTGTATGAATTGCGGATATCTGCATGAGGGCGAGGCCGCTTTGACGGTGTGTCCGGCGTGTCTGCATCCGCAGGCGCACTTCGAGGTGCTGGGCGAAAACTGGTAATCCATAATCAGTATGAAAGGAAAGAGACATGACGAAAATATTGGAAATCTACAAATGTGAACTGTGCGGGAATATTGTTGAACTGCTGCACGCGGGCGAGGGCGAGCTGGTCTGCTGCGGCAAGCCCATGGTGCGGATGGCGGAGAATACCGTGGATGCAGCAAAGGAAAAACATGTGCCGGTTATTGAAAAGGTGGACGGCGGTTTCAAGGTGAAAGTCGGCGACGTGGCGCATCCCATGGAAGAGAAGCATTATATTGAATGGATTGAAGTTCAATTCGACAACAAGGTCGGGCGCAAATTCCTCAAGCCGGGCGAGAAGCCGGAAGCGACCTTTTTGGGGATTGATGCGGCGAGTATCACGGCTCGGGAATATTGCAATCTGCACGGGCTTTGGAAGGCCTGAGAAGGATAGCAATGACCAATCCGAATCGACTGAAACGGTCGGGCCGTCCAGACGGCGGCCGATGCGTGACGGGACATGAATCGGAATCAGGTGCGTTCTTTTCCTGAAATGGAGAGAAAGACCCCGGAGAGTCATCCGGGGTCTTTGCTTTCTTCAACATGGGACAATCCGCAACACGGTGCGGAAGCGGTGGCTTTATAGAGGATGGTGATTTTCAATGAGTGTACCTTCAATGCAGCCGAATGAGTTTCTGGCCATTGTGGTTTTAGGGGCCTCGGGGGACCTGGCGCAGCGGAAGATTTATCCGGCGCTTTTCGCACTTTATTGCCAGAAGCTTCTGCCGGAGTCTTTTAAGGTGTACGGCTATTCCCGAACGACCTTCGGGCCGGAAGAATGGAACGATCGGATACTTTCCCGCTTGACCTGCCGCTATACGCCTGGGGCGGATTGTGCGGCGCACATGCAGGCCTTTATGGAGCACGGTGTGTATCGAAGCGGATCATACAACGAGCCGTCTGGGTTTGTTTCGTTGCGCGAGGAAATCCAGCGGGATGCGGGCGGACGCCAGATTCACGTGCTGCTGTATTTCGCGCTGCCGTCGTCGGTCTTTCCGGACGCGGCGGCCATGATTGGGCGGGCGGGCTGGACCGACGAGCCGGGGTCCACGGGATGGTTGCGCTGTGTCATGGAGAAACCGTTTGGACGGGATTTGGAAAGTTTTCGTCGGCTGACTGATGAGCTGTCGGGGATATTCGAGGAATCGCAGATTTACCGTATCGACCATTACCTAGGCAAAGAGGCCGTGCAGAATTTGTTGGTTCTGCGCTTCGGCAATCTGGTGTTTGAGCCTTTTTGGAACCGCCATTACGTGGAACGTATTGAGCTTTCCTGGTATGAAGATATGGGGGTGGGCAAACGCGGCTCGTATTTTGACCGGTATGGGATTGTGCGTGATGTGATGCAGAACCATCTGCTTCAAATGGCGGCGCTAGTTGGGATGGAGCATCCGCAGGAGGTGCCTGGTGGTGTGCGGAATGAGAAGGTCAAGGTCTTGAAATCGTTCGCACCGGCACAGCTTGATCACTGTGTACTTGGACAATATGAAGGCGGGATGCTGCATGGGGAGTGGCATCCGGCATACCGGGACGAGGCGTCGGTGGCGGCGGATTCGAATACGGCGACGTATGCAGAGTGTGTGTTGTGGGCCAATCACTCGCGCTGGGCGGGCGTCCCTTTTGTCCTGCGGGCCGGAAAGGGATGCGGGGAAAGCAAAACGGAGATTCAGTTGATATTCCGCGAGACGCCCTCGAACCCCTTTGTGCACGAATCGGGAAAGATGGGGAATAATCGGCTGGTAATTCGGGTTCAGCCGGATGAGAAAATTTATCTCCGGGTGAACAGCAAACGTCCGGGTTTGGCGTGGAACATTGATGAGCAGGATTTGCAGCTGCATTATCAATCGGCCTTTTCCGAACAGATTCCGGATGCCTATGAGGCGTTGTTGCTGGAGGTGCTCAAGGGAGATCGAAGTCTTTTTTTAAGAAGCGATGAGTTGGAGGCGTCGTGGGCGATTTTCACGCCTCTGCTTCATGAGATGGATGAAAACAGGGTCACGGTGGAGAAATATGCTTTTGGTTCGATGGGGCCGGGCGGTATATTCAAGCCATGAGATTTTTTGAACCGGAATGCACCACGGACGGCGAGTGGACGGGATGGCTATGCGGCGATTTGCTGATCTGACCATAAAATGGAAGCTGACGCTGATCATTTTGCTGACCAGCACGCTCTCCCTGTTTCTGGCGGACGGTGCCTTTTTCCTCTACGACCTGCTCAATTCCAAATCGGCTAAAATAGAGTCGCTCGGTTTGCTGGCCGATGTGATTTCCGGGAATTGTGCGGAAGCGCTGATAGATGGCGATGCGGAGTTGGCCTGGGATGTGCTGGCTTCCCTTTCGCGGGATCGGGATATTCTGAGTGCGGTTCTGAGTGATAGCGATGGCAACACGTTTGCCTCCTATGGCAGCGACCGGTTGACTGCATCTGGTTCCGAAGACGGGCGTTTAAGGCGGCGAGAGAGACTGCTTCTGCGTTCGGTGGATATTGCCCGCCGAATTGTGAAGGATGGCCGGGTGATTGGGCGGCTGACGATTGTCTGTCAGGTGGACCTGTTTCAGAAGGGTATTTTTCAGTATCTGAAGATTACCGGTTTGATGTTGTTGTTGACGCTGTGTTCGGCTCTGCTTTTAGCTCTTCTTCTTCAGCGGGTGATTTCTCATCCGATTAAGCGGATCACCACGGCGGCTCACCGGATCAGTTTGGGTGAAGATTATTCCTTGCGGGTGGAGAAGGTCGGAGATGACGAGATCGGCGCGTTGGTGGAAACGTTCAATAACATGCTCGTCCAGATTCGCATACGCGAGGAGGAGCTTCGCAGTCATCGTGAACATCTAGAAGAACTGGTGGATCAACGAGCGGCGGTGATCAAGAATACCAACGAGGAACTGCGCAAAGAGGTTTGGGAGCGCAAACGGGCGCAGCATGCGCTGGTACGCCTGAACGAGGAGTTGGAGGATCGCGTCAATGAACGAACTCGGGCACTGCAGGACAATATTCGCGAGTTGAAGACGGTGCGCGATGCGCTCGAACGCGAGCGTAATCTGTTCACGGATGGCCCGGTCATGGTCTTCAAATGGAAGGCGGAGTCTGGCTGGCCGATTGAATATGTTTCCTCCAACATTGAACAGTTTTCGTATCCGTGTAAGGAGCTGATTGGGAAGCAGGTGCCGTATACGCCGATGATTCACGAGGACGACCGCGAGCGGGTGATTCAGCATTTGCAGGCCGAGGTGGAGCGGGGTGTTCGGTCCATCGAACAGGATTTTCGAATGCTGACGGCGGGCGGTGAGGTCAAGTGGGTGTATTGCTACATCATCACCGTACATGATACGGCAGGCCGCATCACGCATTACGACGGCTATATGCTGGACATGACGGAACGGCGGAACATGCAGCAGGCTCTGCACGACAGCGAACAACGTCTGGGCCTGGCGCTGAAGGCGACCAATGACGTGCTGTGGGATTGGGATTTCAAGGAGGGGAGTCTTTACGTTACCCAGAAATGGGGGGCGATGCTGGGTTATGATGAGTCGGAATTTCCGGGCACGCATGAGGAGATGCTTCAATTTGCGCATCCGGATGATCGGGAATATATCCGCAGGTCGCTGAAGGATCATATCAGCGGGAAAACGCAGGGCTATGAGGCGGAATACCGGTTCCGCATGAAGGATGGGGAATATAAGTGGATCATGGATCGTGGGCGCGTGGTGGAATGGAGCGGAAGAAACCATCCAGTTCGGATGGTGGGAACCTATACCGACATTACGGAGCAGAAGGTGGTGGAGTTGCAGATATCCCTGCAGCGGGCCCTGTTGAAGTCGATGATCAATTCGATCCCGGATTTGATTTTTTATAAGGATATGGATGGCGTATATCTGGGCTGCAATCCGGCCTTCTGCGAATTCGTGGGCAAGGATTGGGATGATGTGGTGGGAAGGAGTGACTACGACCTGTTCGATCATGAGTTGGCGGAGCAGTTCCGGATGACGGATGCGTTGATGCTGCAAGAGGCTAAGCCGAGGATCAATGAATTCTGGGTGCGCTATCCGGATGGTCGCAAGGTTCTGCTAAGCACGTTGCGCACCCCGTATTACGGCCCGGCGGGGGAAACACTCGGGGTGGTTGGCATCAGCCGCGATGTGACGGCGCACCGACATGCAGAGCAGGAACTAGCGGAGAAACAGGCGCAACTGGTTCATTCCGGGCGGCTGGCGGCGCTGGGTGAAATGTCGACGGCGATTGCACACGAATTGGGGCAGCCGCTGCAGATCATAAAAACCTCGGCGGGGATCATTGACGAGGAACTGAACGATCCGAATCTGGATGCGGCGGCGTTGAAGGGTGTGGTGGAGAAAATCAAGAAGCAGGTCCAGCGTGCGGCTACGATCATTCAGAATGTGCGTGCGTTTGCCCGCCAATCCACCGAGACGGAGATGCCTGTGCGCGTGGATTTGCGCACGCCGTTGGCGGATGCGCTCTCCTTTTTTAAGGAACAGTTTCGACAACATCAGGTGCAGTTGGATGTGGAGTGCGACGAGCAGCTGCCGTCGGTTCGTGTGAATGCACAGAAGTTTCAGCAGGTGATCGTCAATCTGCTTTCCAATGCTCGGTACGCAGTGGACCGCAAGGCGGAGATGAAACTGTATAAATATGCCAAACATGTTTCGGTGCGGATGTACAATCGGAAGGCTTCGGAAGAGGATGCGTACGACTGTCTTTGTCTGGATGTGTCCGACAATGGTATCGGCATGAACGAAGAGACGAGCGAAAAATGTATTGATCCGTTTTACACCACGAAGCCCGTTGGAGAGGGGACCGGCCTCGGTCTATCGATCTTGTACGGTATTGTGAAGGATTTTAAAGGAGAGGTGGAGATTCAAAGCGAGGAGGGTGAGGGGACGATGTTTCGGATTCGGATTCCGCTGTCGGACCCGGAATCGAATGATCAGCAGCATGAGCAGAAGACGGATCACATGGGCAATAAGAATTGAACACGCGGGGCCGGGGTGTGTATATCCTTACGCGGCACGAAAATAGGCGCTTGATTCAGCGGGGGATTGCGGCTAAACTCGCAGGCAATGTACTTGTCTGTTAACAGCGGGATGACTGATTGATGCAGGAATCAATGGAAAACCAGATTCGCGTACTCCTGGTGGATGACGAGCGGGATTTCACGGAGCTTATGATGCATGCACTGCGTGTGCTGCCCTATTGCATTGAAGCGGCCAATTCCGGCGAAGAGGCGCTTCGGCACATTGAGAACAATCGGGTGGATATTCTGATCACGGACGTGCGGATGCCCGGGATGAGCGGGTTCGATCTGATGGAAAAGGTTCACGTGATCAATCCGGATACGCATGTGATTGCGATTTCGGCGCACGGGAAGCTGGATACAGCCGTGGAATTCATGAAGAAGGGGGCGGTGGATTTCCTGCAGAAGCCGGTGGATAATGTGGACATCCAACTGGCCATCGAATCAGCGGCGGACAAGTGGCGTTTGCGGCAGGAACTGCATATGGCCAATCGGCATTTAAAGCGGATGAACGAATCGCTGCAACACGAGATCCGCGAGAGGAAACATGCCGAGGACCGCATGCTGGCGACCAATCAGCAACTGGAGGCTGCGCTGATTGAACTGAAACGGACGCAGCAGCAGTTGATCAAACAGGAACGCATGGGTGCCTTGGGCCAGATGTCGCGCGGTGTGGCCCATGATTTTAATAATGCCTTGCAGCCGATCATGCTGGCGGCCGGTTTTATTCAGGCCAATCCTCAGCGGCTTATGGAGATGGGGATTCTGAGTGAATACATCGATGAAATCGTGCAGGCCACGGAGGCGGCAGCCGCGACGGTCCGAAGGCTGGTCCGTTTTTACGCCACATCGGGGCAGTCTGAACTGTTGACTATTGATTTGAATGAGCTTATCCGGTCGGTAGCGGACATTACGCGTCCACGTTGGAAAAACGAAGCGATGGCGACCGGGAAAACGATCGAAATGACGTTAGATTTGGAAGAGGGGTGCCTGGTTGATGGATACCGTGATGAACTGCGCGAAGTGTTTGTTAATTTGATTTTCAACGCGGTGGAAGCGATTGAGTCGCGGGGCACAATTTTAATTACGGCGCGGAAAACGGGGTCGAGCGTCGTGGTCTCGGTTCGGGACGATGGCTGCGGCATGTCAGAGGATATTAAGCAGCGGTGCATGGAACCTTTTGTCACCACACGGATGCAGAAGGGTTCCGGGCTAGGCCTTTCGGTGGTCTACGGTGTGGTGGAGCAGCACAAGTCGTCGATTGGCATTGAGAGTGAAGAGGGGAAGGGGACGTTGGTGACGATCACGTTCCCGTTGGCAGATGGTGAACCAGTGGCACCTGAAAAGCCGTATGATTCGGGATCCGCGTCGAGGGTTGATTTGGAAAACACTGGACCGTCGTACCGCATTCTGGTGGTGGATGATGAATTGCCGATGAGAAGAATGCTTTCGCGGGTGTTGAAGCGGATCGGCCACGAGGTGGATGCCGAGGACAGCGGCAAATCGGGCTGGGAGAGGTTCCAAACGAAGCCGTATGATTTGGTTATCACCGACCAAGCCATGCCGGAAATGACCGGTGACCGTCTGGCCGATTTGATCAAGCAGCACGGCGCGACGCCGGTGATCATGGTGACCGGATTCGGTGATCTGCTGCGTGCGCGGGACAATCCGCCGGCGAATATCGACCTACTGCTGAGCAAGCCCATTCAGATTGAACAGTTGACGAAGGCCATTGACTCAGTCATGGCGGACGGGAACCCGGACTGACCGGGGCTGTTTACCTCCGCATAAGGAATGTTCATGACTTCGGAAGAAACCATCAGGCTGTTGATTGTGGATGATGAACAGGATGTGACCGAGTCGCTCTGTTATATGCTCCGCAAAGAAGGGTATGAAATTCAGACAGCCAATCACGCTTCGGAGGCGCTGGAAATTGCTCGACACGTTGTGGTGGATGTCATGATTACGGATATTCGTATGCCGGACATGGACGGACTGGAACTGCTGCGGGAAATGCGGAAACTGAATCAGGATACCATGGTGATTGCCATTTCCGCGCACGGCAGCTTGGATACGGCGGTAGAGTTCATGCGGGAGGGTGGAGTTGATTTCCTGCAAAAACCGGTCGGCAACGAGGCACTGCGCTTGGCGATCCGGTCGGCGGTGGAGAAGTGGCGTTTGCGACGTGACCTCCGTTTGGCGAATGAGGAATTGACGCGTGCGAAGCTGAGTGCGGAAAAGGCGTTCAAGGGCCGGTCGGAATTTCTGGCCAACATGAGCCACGAGATTCGTACGCCGCTGAATGCGATTGTCGGCTTGTCGCATTTGCTGGGGGATTCGACGTTGACGGATGAGCAGAAGGATTACGTCAAGACGGTCCAACTCAGCGGCGAGGCGCTGCTAGACATCGTGACCAACATTCTAAGCATGACGAAGATCGAGTCGGGACGACTTGAACTCGAAGCGATACCCTTTGATTTGAGAGACTGCGTGGAAACGGCGCTGAACATGGTGGCGCCGAAGGCGGTGGAAAAGGGCGTGGAACTGATTTATGAAGTGGACCCTAAGGTGCCCTATTCAGTGGTTGGCGATTTGGGACGCGTGCGTCAGATTCTGGTCAATCTGCTGAATAATGCGCTCAAATTCACGGATAAAGGCGAAGTGATTCTGTCGGCTAGAGCGGGGGAATACGACGGTGATGGCTGCCTCATCTATTTTTCGGTGGTGGATACGGGGATCGGTGTAGAGCCGGAAAACATTCATCGGATATTCGATCCATTCAAGCAGGCCGATTCTTCGATGACGCGCAAATATGGTGGCACGGGGCTAGGGCTCTCGATCTGTCGCGAGTTGTGCGGCATGATGGGTGGAGCGTTGAGCGTGCAAAGTCAGGTGGGGGTTGGATCGAAATTTGATTTTCATATCCGGGTAAAGAAATCTACGAATCCAACAGTCCCGGTGGCCTTTCGCATTCCGCTGACGGGGCACGGGGTATTGTTGAGCGTGGGGAATCGGGCACTGTATGAGGTGCTCGCACGGGTGCTTGAGAAATGGGGTATGCAGGTGGTGAGTTGCTGCAGCGAGAAGGAGCTTCAGCAACTCACGGAATCGGAGTGCTCCTCGGTGGAGGTGTGCCTGGTGGACAATACCATCGTGGACCGCATTCCCCACTGGACGGATCGGTTGGATGAGCGGCTTTCAGCTGGCGCATGCCCCTTTGTTCATCTGGCGAGTTTGGGTGCGGAGAAGGCGGATGTGGAGATGGATGCCTGGCTAGTGAAGCCCGTGCCGTTCCGAAAACTGCGCGCGACGCTGGTGCGCATTCTTCTGGGCGATACGGCGCTGGAAAATCTGGAAGAGGACCGGGACACAAAAACGGGCGTGTTGGATGTGCCGGTGAATATTCTGCTGGCGGAAGATAATCTGGTGAACCAGAAGGTGGCTCTGAAGATGCTGGAAAAAGTGGGCCTAAAGGCGGATTTAGCGTCCGATGGAAACGAAGTGATTAGGATGATTCAGTCGAAAGAGTACGACATCATTCTGATGGATGTTCAAATGCCGGGCAAAGATGGGCTCGAGACCACGGGCGATATTCGAAAAATGGGCAAGACGGTGTATATCGCGGGAATGACGGCCCATGTTCTGCCCGAGGACCGGAACCATTGTATTGAAGTGGGAATGGATGATTATATTCCGAAGCCCGTCCGTCCAGCATTTCTCTACGGGGCCCTGCGCAAGGCGCAGAAGACGATCCAGCAGCGCCGGGAGGCTGCGGCGGGGCTCGCTGGCTGACAATCGATTTCAGATATCAGATTTCAAATGTCAGATATCAGATTTCAACTATCAAATTTCACTGGGTGGTCTCAATGATGGCGACGGCTTTGGGCACATCCACCACACGGGCTTTTCCGTACATTTTTTTCAGCAGCTTGATTTTGCGCGGTTCGCTGCCGGGGGCATCCAGAACCAGGGTGGTGGGCAGGATGGAGACATCATATTTTGCAGCGAGAGCGGCGTCCTTTTTCCCCTCCTCGGGATTGATGGAGACCTTGATGATTTCCTTGGTTGCCTGAAGGAAGTCGGAGGTCATGAGCAATTCATCGGAAAGGGTCTTGCAGTCGTTGTTCCAAGAGGTGTGGAAGTAGAGGAGTATTTTGCGCTTGGTACTTCGTTGCAGGCTGAGTGCTTCTTTGTAGCCTTCCTGATTTTCGAACCATTTCAGCGGATCCACTTCACCGCCGCGTCCCGGCGAGGTTGGTGCGCTTGCCTGAAGAAGCGCGGGCGGGAGAATGTCGGCTTGGCGACAGATGGCGCGGATTTCGCGTCCATCCCCGGTAACATACAGCACATGACTGAATGCCTGGGCGTCGGCATTGCTCAGTACGAGGATTTCGACGCCCTGCGGGAAGTATCCGATCACTCGAAAGGCGTTTGCGGGGTCGTAGGCGGGGGTTCGGCGGGTCAGAGTGATGCGCTGGGCGTCGGGTGGGAGCGGAGTGGGCGTTGGTACGGGGGTGGAGGTGGATTCGGGTGTTGGTTCGACCAGGGTCGGGTAGTACGGTTCCGGGGTGGCGTAGAAGGAGGCATCAATCAGCTCTTTATCCACGAAGGCGGTGATCCAGGAGCCGGAGGCGGCCTCAAAGGTGATAGTCATTCGGGAGGAGGATTCGCGCAATTCGAGGATGGAAAGGGTGACATAGGGCGGCAGAGTGCCCAAGGGTGTTTCTTCTTCGGCGGTGACGTAGTAGGGTGTTTCACGGGTGGTCATGGCGGTGAGCGGTTCGGCGTTAGTGGAGGTGGAAAGAAGCGGCAGAAAGAGCAGAATCGCCACTATCCGGCGGAGCGTCCGAGTGAGGCGCAGGATTGTTTCAGATTGAATGGCCAAGGCGTTCATTGCGTATTTACGATAGTGCGATTAGAGCCGGATTGTACAGTTTTAATCCGGGAGGATTTTTCCAATCATTGGAAACTTTTTTGACGATTTTTCCAACCATTGGAAAAGTTGAAGGTGCCCTCAGGGCACTTTTCCAATCATTGGAAAAATAGATCATGGGCCGGGACGGCGCTTTTGATCGTCATATTTTACAGACAACGTTGGGGGATACAGTGTAAAAAGCGGTCGATTTTTCACGTTTAAACGAGGGATGACATCATGCAGATAGAAAATGAGTGGATTGCGGATTTGGGATATTATGAGCCGGGCAAACCGATCGAGGAGGTGGCGCGGGAACTGGGTTTTGATTGTGTGGATGAAATCTGCAAGTTGGCGTCGAACGAGAATTCGCTTGGGCCTTCTCCGCTGGCGGTGAAGGCGATGAAGCAGGCGGCGGAAAAGATGCATTTTTATCCGGACGGGGGTTCACATTATCTGCGGGAAAAATTGGCGACGCGGCTGCGGGTTCATCTGGAGGAAGTGATCGTGGGCAATGGCAGCAATGAGCTGCTGGAAATGATCGCGACGCTTTATCTGAGCAAGGGCAAGAATATCGTGATGGCGGATCGTGCGTTTGTGGTGTATCGGCTGGCGGCGGCGGCGCGTCAGGCAGGTGTGAAGGCGGTGCCGATGAAGGCGTATCGGCATGATCTGGATGCGATGCTCGAGGCGATTGATGAGCAGACGCGTATTGTGTTTATTGCGAATCCGAACAATCCGACGGGTACGGTTCTTGAGCCGGAGGAGATCGATGGATTCATGCGGCGGGTGCCGGATCATGTGGCCGTGGTGTTTGACGAGGCGTATATCGAGATGATGGAGCCTGAGGATCAGCCGGATCTGATTCAGTATGTGCGATCGCGTCCGCATGTGTATGTGCTGCGTACGTTTTCGAAGGCGTATGGCTTGGCGGGCCTGCGGGTGGGCTATGGCATTGCCGGAAAGCGGGAGATCGAGTTGTTGAACCGGGTGCGCCAGCCGTTTAATGTGAATGCAATGGGACAGATAGCAGCACTGGCGGCTCTGGATGATGAGGCGCATGTGGAAAAGACGCGGCTCATGGTGAAGGAAGGACTGGCTTTTCTGGAGCAGAGTTTCGGGGAGATGAAGCTGGAGATTGTTCCATCGCGTGCGAATTTCATGCTGGTGAAGGTGGGCGAGGGGCGGCGCGTGTTTGAGGCGTTGCAGCGCAAGAAGGTGATTGTGCGTCCGGTGGCGGGTTATGCGATGCCGGAATGGATTCGGGTGACGGTGGGTACGGCGCATGAAAATAAACGATTGATTCATGCGATGAAGGAATTGATGCAGGAAGGGGTTATTTTGTCATGATTATTGTATTGAAGCGGGACGCCACCGAGGCGCAGATCGAGCACATCCTGGAAAAGATACGGGAATGGGGGCTGACGCCGAGCCTGAGTCGGGGCGAGGAGCGCTCGATTATCGGTGTGATCGGCAATGAGTCGATTCTTCGCGTGAAACCGGTGGATGTGTTTCCGGGTGTGGATTACACGATGAACGTGGTCAAGCCGTACAAGCTGGCGAATGCGGCGTTTCATCCGGCCCGTACCGTGATTGAACTGCCGTCGCTGAACGGGGCAGCGCCGGTACGCATCGGCGGGAATGAGCTGGTGGTGATGGCGGGTCCGTGCGCGGTGGAGAGTCGTGAAGGCCTCTTGGAAGTGGCACAGTGCGTGAAAGAGGCGGGTGCGACGGTACTTCGCGCGGGTGCGTTCAAGCCGCGAACCTCGCCGTATGCTTTTCAGGGCATGGGCGTGAAGGGGCTTTCGATTCTGGCGGAGGCACGTGAGAAGTACGGGTTGTATATTGTGTCGGAAGTGATGGACACGCGGGATGTGGAGATGATTGAGGAGATGTGCGACATCATTCAGATCGGTGCGCGCAATATGCAGAATTTTAATTTGCTGAAGGTGGTGGGACGTTGCGACAAGCCGGTGATGATCAAGCGCGGGCTTTCGAGTACGATTCAGGAACTGCTGATGAGCGCGGAGTATGTGATGAGTCAGGGCAATCAGCGGGTGATTCTGTGTGAGCGCGGCATTCGGACGTTTGAGCCGATGACGCGCAATACGCTGGATTTGAGTGCCGTGCCGGTGCTGAACCGCGAGACTCATTTGCCGGTGATTGTGGACCCGAGTCACGGTACGGGGCACTGGGATCTGGTGCGCCCGATGGCGTGCGCGGCGGTGGCGGCGGGGGCCGATGGAGTGATGGTGGAAGTGCATCCGCGCCCGGAAGAGGCGTTCTCGGATGGATCGCAGTCGCTGGTTCCCGCGAAGTTCCGACTGATGATGGAACAGATGCGGGCGATTGCAGGCGCGGTGGGTAAAACGATGTAGGCAGGGCGGAAGCCTTTGGCCGAAGGTGGAATCATGCACGCAGAAAAAAAGATAGTCCTATTGGGACTCGGATTGATGGGCGGCTCGCTGGGTCTGGCCCTGAAAGCGCGAGGCTACGGCGGCTGTGTGCAGGGATATGCTCGACGTGCTGAAACGGTACGCCATGCGCTGGAACACGGCCTGTGTGATCAGGCGGTAACGGATGCGTCCGAGGCGGTAACGGATGCGGATTTGGTGGTGGTGTGTGTACCCGTGCTTTCCATTCCATCGCTGATACGCGAGGTGCGCGGGGCACTGAAGCCGGGGGCGGTGATTACGGACGTGGGCAGCACCAAGGCCTGGCTTCATGCGGAAGTGGAAACGATCTTGGATGGATCGAAGGTTTCGTTTGTGGGAAGCCATCCGGTGGCCGGGTCGGAGAAAAGCGGGGTGGAAGCCGCGCGTTCAGATCTCTATGCGGGTGCCCGCTGTATCTTGACCGAAAGCGGGACCACCCCGGAAATGGCGGTGCTGCGGGTGGCTACACTCTGGAATTTTGTTGGTTGCCGGGTCTCGGTGATGAGCCCGGAAGTGCACGATCGGGTTTTGGCACGGACGAGTCATTTGCCGCATCTGCTTTCCTCGGCGTTGGCCGTGGCGGTGTCGCGTCCGGATGGTGGGGCTCCAGAAGCGGATTTCTGCGGGCCGGGCTATCGCAGCATGACGCGCCTGGCCTGCGGCTCACCCGCGATGTGGAAGGATGTTTTCGAGAGCAACCGTTCCAACGTGCTGGATGAAGTGAAGGCGGTTCAATCGGAACTGGAGCGGCTGCGCGGGTTGCTCGAGCGGAACGATATGGACGCGCTGGCGCGGTACTTGCGCCAGGCGGGAAACTTTCGGCGTGAACTAGCACCGGAGCAGGAGGCCGAAAGCGGCGATGAATAATCCGCAGGCCATACGGGTGGAGCCCGGTTTGACGTGTGGAGCCTATCGCATGACGGTTCCGGGAGATAAAAGCGTCTCGCAGCGGGTGGCGTTGCTGGCTGGTCTGGCGCGTGGCGAATCGGTGGTGACCGGCTATCTGCGCGGAGAGGATTGTCTGAATACCCTGCGGGCGATGGAACGACTCGGCGCGCGCGTGTGCGATGCCGGCGACACACTGATCATCGAAGGCACGGGCAACGCACTGGTTCAGCCGGACAGCCCGCTGGACCTGGGCAATTCGGGTACGGGCACTCGCCTGCTGGCCGGATTGCTAGCGGGATTCCCGCTCTCGGTCACGCTGACGGGTGATGCCTCGCTCTGCTCGCGTCCCATGCGGCGCATTCAGGAGCCGCTGGAACAGATGGGCGCGACGGTGCGGCTGACGGGCGAAAAAGGCACCGCGCCGATGACCATTCGCGGGGGCGGGCTCAAGGGAATCACGTACCGAATGCCGATGCCGTCGGCTCAGGTGAAATCCTGCGTGTTGCTGGCCGGTCTCTTTGCGGAGGGGCGGACGGTGCTGCTCGAACCGGCAAAAAGCCGTGATCATACCGAACGGCTTTTTCGTACGCTGGGGGTGCCGTTGGAAATGGCGGAAGGCCGTTTGGAATTGGAGGGCTTCGGCCCGAAAGGCCCGGACTTGCGGGGCTTCTCAATTCGCATTCCGGGGGATATTTCGTCGGCGGCGTTTTGTCTGGTGGCGGCGGCCTGTACGCCGGGGCTTCGGCTGACGATCGAGGGGGTGGGATTGAATCCCGGACGCGAGGCCATTCTTTCGGTACTGCGGCGAATGGGCGCTTCGGTGGAGAGTACGCCGCGCGCCGGTGCGGGCGAGGAGCCGATGGGCGATCTGACGGTGGAAGGCGGCACGCTCAAAGGGGTGGAAATAGGTGGACCGGAAATCCCGTCTGTGATAGATGAGTTGCCGATTCTGGCGGTGGCTGGCGTGCTGGCGACCGGGCGGACGGTGATTCGAGATGCCAGCGAGTTGCGGTTCAAGGAGTCGGATCGGATTGCGGTGATGGTGCGGCATCTGACGGCTATGGGCGCGCAGGTGAGCGAAACGCCGGATGGCATGGTGATCGAGGGTGGCGGACCGATTCGCGGCGGGGTGGAACTCGATGCGCATGGCGACCATCGCATCGCGATGTCGATGGCGATTATGGCGTTGTTCGCGGCGAAACCGGTGACGCTTAGAAACGTGGAATGCGTGAGTACCTCGTACCCGGCATTCTGGAATGATTTAAAACGATTGGGAGCGCAGGTGCATGAAACCGAATGAAGGGTTGGTAATCGCCATTGACGGGCCGTCGGCTTCGGGTAAATCGACGGTATCGCGTCAGGTGGCCAAGGCGTTGGCATTTATTTATGTGGACTCGGGCTCGCTCTATCGCGGGATGACGTGGAAGGCCGTGCATAGCGGTGTGGATGTACGCGATGCCGAGGCGGTCGTTCGGATGATGAACGACTCGACGTGGGATTTTTTCATCGAAGAGCGCACACTCTTTTTTCACATTGACGGCGTGGACCCGCGTGACTTCATTCGCAAGGAGGCGGTGCGCGAGCGGGTTTCGGATGTGGCGGCCATTCCCGAGGTGCGCAGCTTTATCGTGGCACGCCTGCGTGATATGCGGGACTTCGGTTCGATTGTGATGGAAGGCCGTGATATTGGGTCGGTGGTTTTTCCCGAAACGAATTGGAAGTACTATCTGGATGCGGATCCGGAAGAGCGCGCGCGGCGGCGTTTTAAGGAATTGCAGGTCTCGGAGAGCACCGCTTGCGTGCAAAGCGTGAAAGATTCGCTGGCTCGGCGGGATCACAAGGATACCACCCGCGCCACGGCACCGCTGCAAATCGCCTTGGGTGCCAAAGTGGTCAACACCACCCACATGGGCATTGATGATGTGGTCAAACTGATTGTGTCGGAAGTGTCCAGCTCTAACGGATGAAATGAAAAATCTGCATCTATTTTACTGGTTCGCGGTTTATTCGGTACGTCTGTGGGCGGCGGTCTGGTTTCGGATTGAATATATCGGGCGCGGAAATATACCCGAAAAAGGCGGCTGCATCATTGCCGCTAATCATGCGAGCTTTCTGGACCCGCCGCTGATCGGCACCGGCGTGTCGGCACGTCGGATTGTCCGGTTTGTGGCCCGCGCCACGCTGCGGAAGAGCCAGCTGGCGCACTGGGTGTATGATCACCTGCTGACGATTCCGCTCGACCGCACCAAAGGCGATTTGAAGGCGATGCGCACGGTACTCGGTCATCTGGCGCAGGGAGAAGTCGTGGCGCTTTTCCCCGAAGGAACCCGTTCGGAAGACGGACAACTTCAGCAGGCCAAGGCAGGGATCGGATTTATGATTGTCAAGGCGGGCGTACCGGTGGTGCCCACGCGAATCGAAGGTAGCTTTGAGGCGTATCCGCGCGGTGCGCGTTTCATCCGGCCACGTAAAATCCGGGTGATCTTCGGCAAGCCGGTCCAACCCGAAGAGATCAAGAAACTCGGCGACGGGAAAGAAGTATACGCCTTGGCCGGAGACCACATCATGCGCCGCATCGGCGAACTGGGTCCTGAAGAGCAATAAGACCAAGACCGCCTCGCGATAGGTAGGGCGGAACTAAACAATACTCCTTGGAAAGATTGATTTGCGCGGCGTGAAGCGATATATTTTCACGTCAAAAGGAGGACGGATTTATGCGTGTATCCATTGGACGAATGGGCTTATTGATCGGGGTGCTGGCGGTTTGGGCGTTGGCCTGGCAGGCGTCGGCTCAGAATCAAACGGACTTTGACCGGCTTCTTGATTCTCTTCAGTATGAGGCGCTGGTCACGGACCAGGCGGGCGTCCTTTCCGCAGAGGACCGTGCCGCACTCGAAAAGAAGTTGACCGACTATCGGCTGGAGAGCGGCAACGAGGTGGCCGTGGTGCTTATCTCTTCGTTGCAGGGCGGCCAGATTGATGATTTTGGTAACAAGCTGTTTGCAAAATGGGAGCTGGGCGATGCCGATAAAGACAATGGCCTGCTGGTGTTGGCGGCCATTGAAGACCGCAAGATGCGCATCGAAGTGGGATACGGTCTGGAAGGAGTACTGCCTGATGCGGCGTGCGGACGGATTCGCGATGAGTATCTGGCGCCGGCATTTCGCGAGGGAAATTATGCCAAGGGGCTGAACGATGCCGCGGATGCCTTCATTCGGGCCATCGGTGGAACGGATGCGGAAGGTACGGAAGCCGATGTCGGGGTGCCGATCGAGGTTCGGCCCATATCCGGCGTGGCGAAACTCCTGATCGTTCTTTTTTTCGTGGGCCTGATTGTGGTGATTATTCGGGTGGGCAATAAAGCCGGAGGGCGCACGAGCGGGGCTTCGGGGGGCGGCAGCTCCTCATCGGGTGGTAGCCGCAGCGGCGGGTCGTCGGGTTCTTCGGGATTCAGTGGCGGTGGGGGTGGCAGGTCAGGGGGCGGCGGCGCAAGCGGAAGTTGGTGAGTGTTTTCATGGTGGGTCCATGAAGGATTGAAAGAACGAACGAAAGGAGAATCAAAATGGGTAAAGGATGTTTGATTGCAGGTGGTGTGGTGGTGGTGATTGGGTTGATCATTGGGTCCTCGCTGATGGGTATGTATAACGGGCTGATCGGGCAGGATGAAAACTGCAACAAGGCCTGGGCGAATGTGGAAACGGTGTTGCAGCGGCGCTTTGATCTGATTCCAAATCTGGTGAATACGGTCAAGGGCTATGCTTCGCATGAAAAAGAATTGCTGGAAGAAGTGACGCGCCTGCGCAGCCAGTGGGGCGAAGCAAAAACACAGAATCAGAAAGCACAGGCCGGCTCGCTGCTGGATGGGGCGCTTGGCAAACTGATGGTGGTGATGGAAAATTATCCGGACTTGAAGGCCAATCAGAATTTCATCGCGCTTCAGGATGAATTGGCGGGTACGGAAAATCGTATCTCGGTGGAACGGCAGCGCTACAACGAGGCGGTGCAGTCGTACAATACGTCCATCCGCTCGTTCCCGAATGTGATTCTGGCAGGCTTTATGGGGTTGGAAAAGCGGACGCCGTTTGAAGCGCAGCAGGGCGCAGAGCAGGCGCCGGAGGTTACGTTCTGAACCGATTTGTGAAAATTCTTGGTGGCATCGGAGCGCGGGTGACGGGCAGTGCCCGGCAGATCAGTCACGTCCTGAGTTTGGCGGGCGCGGTGGTCTGGGCGGCGGTTCATCCGCGCTATTGGCCGGGCACGGTACGCAATGTACTGGCCCGGCAGGTGCTGTTTACGGGGGTGGATGCCACACGGTTCATCGCACTTTCCGGTATGATCTGCGGTATCACGGTGGTGATGCAGGCGCAGGTTTGGCTGACGCGCCTTGGGCAGACCCGTATGCTGGGTCCAATCCTGGTGGCGTTGGTGGTGCGTGAGCTCGCACCGCTGCTGACGAATCTGATTGTGTTGGGACGCAGCGGCACGGCGGTGGCGTCGGAATTAGCGAGTATGCGGGTCAGCCAGCAGATTCGTCTGCTGGATTCGCAGGGGGTGGACCCATTTATTTATTTAGTCCTTCCGCGTGCGATTGGTTTGGCCATTTCTGTTTTTTGTCTGACGATTGTTTTTATTACGGTGAGTTTGGTCACTGGTTTTTTAACGGCGGTGCTGGCGGGCTCGGGGCAGGCGGGGCCGATGCAGTTCATTCAGCAGGTGGCACAGGCGTTAGAACCCGTGGATGTGTTGGTGATTCTGGGAAAAACCCTGGTGCCGGGCATTCTGATGGGGGTGATCTGCTGTGAGGCTGGGCTTTCGGTCAGTCACGATCTGGCGGAAATTCCGCAGGCGACCACGCTGGGTCAGGTCCGCTCGTTGATGGCTGTTTTTGTGGCTTTTTTAGTGGTTTCGGTGATGGTGTATGTGTGACGTATGAACGCTTTGCTTGAATTCAACAAGGTAACGATTTCGCCGGAGGAGTACGACGGCGGGTTGACGGACGTTTCGTTCGCGCTGAATCCCGGCGAGATGATGCTTGTTCTGGCGGATACACGGCAGGTGAATCTTCCCCTGTTTGATGTGGCGCAGGGGCTGGCTGTGCCGGACTCGGGAGAGGTGCTGTACGGCGGTACGAATTGGCAGGCCATGCCGCCGGATGAGCAGGCGGCTCGGCGCGCAGGGATGGGCCGAATTTATGGAATGCTGTTCCCTTGGCTGAGTAATCTGGATATGGATGAAAACATCACGTTGCGAGTGCGCCACGCTACGCGCCGGACGGATGAGGATATCTATGAGGAGGCGCGTGCGCTGGCGTTGGAATTGGGACTCGATGAACTGCCGGGCAAACGCCCGCCTCATTATTCGAGGGAGGTGCTGAAGATCAGTCAGTGTGTGCGGGCTCTGTTGGATGAGCCGAAGCTGCTGTTGGCGGAAAGCGCTCTGCATTCGATGCACGCGGAGGCGCAGGAGCGGTTCATACGCATTCTGCGTAAACGGGTCGACGCGGGGTTGGCCCTGATATGGCTTACGGCTGATGCGCGTGAGCGGGAACTTTTTGGAAACGATGCGGTCTGTTTTTGTTATGAAGACGGCATGCTGAAGGAAATCAGGAGTAGGGTATGAGTAAAAAACCGTTCAAGTTCAGATATGTGAATGAAATTGTGGGCTCGTTTGTCCTGCTTATTGTGGTGGTATTGATTGCCGCCGTGGTACTGATTGGCAATGCACAGGAATGGTTTGTGCCCCGGCACGAGGTGTATATCCGCTTTCCGACACGTGGCAGCGCAGGTCTGAAAAAGGGCGCGGATGTGGAAATCATGGAAACACAGGCAGGACGGCTCGAACGCATTATCATTAACGAAGACGGCAGCATGGAAGGCAAAATTCTTATCACCGGAAATTTTGTGAATTACATCCGCACCGATTCCGAGGCGATCATCAAAAAACGTTTTGCGGTGGCGGGAGATTCCTTCATCGAGATCACGCGCGGAACCAATCAAGTGCCCACGGAAAGCAAAGTGTACATCCCGTGTCGCAAGGATGAAGATTTGACCGAGATGGTTCAGGAAATCATGCAGCAGGTGCAGGATGCCGTGATTCCGTTTGTGGAGAAGGTGGAGGCGATCTTGGCCGCGTATGAAGCGGTGGCAACGAATGTGAACAATCCGGCAGGCCCGATACAGCAGTCGCTCCTCTCGGTGCAACGCATTATGACGGACCTCGAGGCGGGGAAAGGCCCGGCGGGCCTGCTGCTGCGCGATCCGGAAATGTCGGCGCAGTTGCAGGAGACTGTTGGTTCGTTGCAGAAACTCGCGAATGATTTGGTGAAGGTTGGTGAGGATGTGAAGGCCATCACCGCGACGGCCAATGCCACCGCGCAGGAACAACTGCCGCAACTGATGCGGGAAACCACGGATACCATCGAAGAATCGCGCAAGCTGATCGAGGGCATTCAGCGCCATTGGCTGCTTCGAGGCAGTATGGAGAAAATTGCCGCGCCGGAGCGACTCGCCCCGGACGAATTCAACGACTATTCCACGGGAGCAGTGCAATGAAGAGCGAACAGGCAAAACAGTGGTTGAGCGGATTGATGTTATGGGCCTTCGGACTGATGCTCTGCGGATGCGGGACGACGCGACCAGCGGGCGATGAGCGCTACCTGACCCTGATGGAGCGGGGCGGGAAGGCGTATGCGGCTGGGCGAGGCGATACCGCGGGGGCGGAATATGAAGCCGCCTTTCAGCGGGCCCTGGGAATTGGTGATGCGCGTTCGGCAGGAGATGCCGCGTACAATCTGGCTCTGATTCAGGCGCGGAACGCCGATTATGAAAAGGCCCTACAGGTATTGGTTTCGGGCATGGCGTGTGTGCAATCAGACGGCGGTGCAGTAGGTTGGGACATGGGATTGCTGGAGGCAAAAATTCTTTCGGCGCTGGGTCGGAATGCGGAGGCGCTGCAGGCGCTGGAGCGCGCGGAGTCGGCACCTGGGAGCGATGCGTCGGGCGTACGCGAGCAGCTCGCTCTCTGCCGTGCGCAACTTGAGTGGAAGTTGGGCGGGGCCGAAGAGAGTGAACGGATTCTGAACGAATTGATGAAAAAAAACCTGAATGGAAATGCTCGCCTGAGCGCGGGTTGTTATCGGCTTCGTGCCGACCAGGGCTCTTCCAAGGGGATGAACCGCGATGCCGCCGATGATTATGCGAAGGCGGTGACACTTTATAAAACGGCGGGTGACTATGGAGACATGGCCGATGCCATGAGCCAGGCAGCAACAGCCTATGGTCAAGCGGGCGTTTGGAACGAGGCCGGGGAGTACGCCCTGCGTGCGGCGTTGGTTTTTTATGGCCAGCATCGCTATGTGGACGCGCTGAAGGCGATTGAGCAGAGCTTGCAGGTGGCAAAGAAGAGCGGGGACGCGGAACTGGAGCGCAGTGCCAAAACCCTGTTCGAGTTGATTAAACAAGAAGTTCCTGAAACAAAGGAGGAGCAGTGATGAATAAGTGGATGGTTTCGGCGAGTGTGCTGGCGCTATCGGTGTGCGGCGTTTATGCGTCTGGGCAGTCGATGAGCGTGCAGGTGAAGGAAACTGTGCTGCGTGACAAACCCTCTTTTCTGGGTGCGACCGTGGCGAAACTTTCATACGGAGATCAGGTAGTGGTCAGCGATGAGCAATCCGGATGGAGTCAGGCGGGCGCGGGCGGGGTTCAAGGGTGGGTGCACACCTCGGCATTGACCCGGAAAAAAATCACTCCGGTGGCGGGTGGCGGGCAGGTCGGTACGGTGGCCTCGGGCGATGAACTGGCGCTGGCGGGCAAGGGCTTCAGCAAGGAAGTGGAAGCCGAATACAAGGCCCAAAACAAGGAAGTGGATTTCACCGAAGTGGATGTCATGGAAAAAATTGTAATTCCCGAGCAGGAGATGCGGCAGTTTCTCACGGAAGGCAGTGTCGCGGCAGGCAAAGGAGGTGCGATGTGAAAAAGCACATACCCATCATTTTGTTTGGATTGACGACGTTTTCGTTACTGCTCTTCACGGCGTGTGAAACGCTGAATCAAGTGACGGAAATGGGAACCTCCATTGCGGTGGCATCGGGTGCGATCAAGGAGGAAGATGCCAAGTCGATCAATAAATCCGTCAGTGCAGTGGGGAAAACCTTCGAGGACATCACGCCGGAGCAGGAGTATTACATCGGGCGTTCGGTGGCGGCGTCGCTGCTTGGGCAGTACAAACCCTATGACGACCGGGTGCTCACGCATTATGTCAACGTGCTCGGGCAGACCCTCTCGCGTGCATCCGGCAAACCGGAAACCTTCGGCGGATATCATTTTCTGGTGCTGGATGCCGATGAGGTCAATGCCTTTGCTGCGCCTGGCGGCCTGATTCTGGTTTCGCGTGGCTTGTTGAAATGCTGCAAAACGGAGGATGAACTGGCGTCGGTGTTGGCGCATGAGGTGGGCCATGTGCAGAATGAGGATGGCCTGCGCGCCATCAGCAAGAGCCGCCTAACCTCGGCCCTGACCATTCTGGCCACCGAAAGTGCGAAGGGACTCGGCGGCGGGCAGCTCGCGGAAGTGACCAAGGCATTTGAAGGGTCGATTAACGATGTCACGCAAACACTGGTGGTGAACGGCTATTCGCGGCGGCAGGAATATCAGGCGGATTCAGCCGCCGTTCAAATTATGGAGTCCGTGGGGTATGATCCGAATGCGCTGATTGGCATGCTCTCGGAGATGAAAAAGCAGATTCACGGCGATAGCCCGGGATTTGCCAAGACGCATCCCTCGCCGGACGACCGGATCGAAGCAGTGCGCTCACAGATCAAGGTGCAGCCGCGTCCTGAACCGAAAGAGCGGCAGCAACGCTTTGAGACGGCTACGGCCAGCCTGCGATAAATCACGATTGAAACACCATGATGAAGGCAGAGACCAAAAAAAAGTGGCTGTACGGGGTGCTCTGCGGAGGCGGTGCGGCGCTGATCAGTCTGTCGCTCTGGTTTTTCGGGGCGCTGGATGCGGTCGAGAATGTGACCTGGGCGTGGCGTGTACGACTGTTCGCGCGCAACTCGGAGTCGGCGGCGAAAATTAAATTGGTGCTGCTGGATCAGGCGTCGCTGGATTGGGCGGCGAAAGAATTAAGCGTGTCGTGGCCCTGGCCGCGTGAGATGTATGTTCCACTGCTTCAATTCATGCAGCGGGCTGGCGCGGCAAGCGTGTCGTTTGACGTACTCTATACCGAGCCTTCGGCCTATTCGGTGAGCGACGACGAAGCGCTTGGAGAGGCGATGCGGACCACCACCAACTTGGTGGCGGCGGTGTTTCTCGGTGATCGTTCGGGCGGGAGCGAGACCTGGCCGACGGACATTTTGCAACAAGACTGGAAGGTGCAGGTGTCGGACCTTCCGCCCCGGCGGGAGCGACGTTTGAACAAGAGTCGAGCCACGTTTCCGATTCCCGAAGTGGCCACCAACGCCGCAGTGTTGGGCAATGTACGCGATATGCCGGATTCCGACGGTGTGTTCCGTCGCGCCTCTCCGCTGAATCGGTTTGACGGGCGCTACGTGCCTTCGCTCGGGGTGGCGGCGTATCTGCTCACGCATCCGGATGCGTGGGAAACCAGCCTGGAGGCACAACGCCTGAAACTCGGGCCGGTGAGCGTTCCGCTGGATGCCCATGGCGATGTGCTGCTGCATTACCGGGGAGTGGATGATCCCTATGAGCGAATTCGTGCGGCGGCGGTGATTCTGTCGGAAATGAATTTGCAGGCGGGGATGGAGGCTGAACTGGATCCAAAGGTGTTTAAGGATTGTCACGTCCTGTTTGGATTCAGCGCGCCGGGGTTGATGGATCAGCGGGCCACACCGGTTTCGCGCGTTTCCCCGGGTGTGTTCATTCACGCCACGCTACTCGACAATCTGCTCGATGCGGATGCGCTGCGGGATGTTCCGCGCCATGCAGTGGTGTTGGTGGTGCTGTTGCTTTCCCTGCTGGCGGCGCTCGCGGGCTTGTTCAGTCGGTCGGCGTGGCGCAGTGCGCTTTTTTACGTGTTGTTTCTGCTTCCCGGCGTGGGGGTGGCGTTGCTGTTTTATCCGCTGGGTTTCTGGTATCCGCTGGTGGTGCAGGTGCTGTCGCTGCTGTTGGCGCTGACCTCGGCGGTGCTGGTGAATTATGCTACGGAGGGGCGACAGAAACAGTTTATCAAGCGCGCCTTTCAGCACTATTTGAGTCGTGATGTGATTGAAAATATTCTCAACGATCCGGGGCGCTTGAAGCTCGGCGGCGAGCGCAAGGTGCTCACGATTTTCTTTTCCGACATCCAGGGATTTTCCACGATTTCAGAACGGATGAACCCACAGGAACTGACCTCCTTTCTGAATGAGTATCTTTCGGAAATGACCGATATTATTTTTGATGAGGGCGGCACGCTGGATAAATACGAGGGCGATGCCATTATCGCTTTTTGGAATGCGCCGATGGATCAGCACGATCACGCCCTGCGTGGATGCCGCGCGGCGCTGCGTTGCGCCAAGCGGCTCGAAGAGCTGCGCGATGATCTCGCGGAGCGCTACGGCTCGCCACTCTACGCGCGGATCGGTATGCATACGGGCGAGGTGGTGGTGGGCAATATGGGATCGAAAGAGCGTTTCGATTATACGGTACTGGGCGATGCGGCCAACTTGGCCTCGCGCCTCGAGGGCGCGAACAAAGCCTTCGGAACGTATAGTATGGTTTCCGGTGAAACTTGGTCGGCGGTGGAGGGGCAACTCGGTGCGCGGCAAATCGGAAAAATCCGGGTGGTCGGGCGCAAGTCCCCGGTGAGCGTGTATGAACTACTGACGCTGGATGCGAACGAGCGCCCGGACTGGGTGCGGACCTTCGAAGAAGGGCTCGGGTTCGTTTTTTCCAATGATTGGAAAAATGCGGTGGAAAAGTTCCAATCATTGGAAAAAGATCCGCTAGCCGCGAAGTACCTAGCGCGCTGCCGCGAGGCATTGAACGGTGCCGATTGGGACGGTGTGTGGAATCTGACGGAGAAGTAAATGCAAATCACATTGGGCGGCGTGCGTGGTACGGCGGTGGTAACGAATCCGGCCTTTCGCGAGTTCGGAGGCGATACCACCTGCTTCTATATTGAAGGATGCGGTGGCGAAGAGGTCCTGATCGATTTCGGATCGGGTCTCAATGGCATGCGCGCCCGCCTGAGCCAATCCGATAAACCGATGCTGGCGTTGATGACACATTATCATCTGGATCATCTTGCGGGATTTCCGGCGTTTCCGAGGATATACCGTCCGGGTGCTCCGCTGCGCATTGTCGGGCCGTCATTGAACGGCCAGGACGTGAAGGAGGTCTTCGCACAAATCATGGCGGCCCCATTTTGGCCTCAACAAATTGAAATGTTACGTGGCGAACTGACGTTCGAGGCGTTGGGGGCGTATTCTCGGGATGGCGTGCTGAGGTGTGGCGGATTGGAGATTCGCTGGTGTCCGGTGCATCATCCGGGCGGGTGCGTGGCGTACCGCGTGGATGAGCCAGCGACGGGGCACAGCCTGCTCGTCGCGACCGACATCGAGTGGTCGCTTTCCACAAGGGAGGAGCGCGAGGCCTTTTTGCATTTGTGCCATACGCCGAATCCCGTAAACTGGATGGCCTTTGATGGACATTTTACGCCGGAGAATTATCCGGCGCATGTGAACTGGGGACACAGCACTTGGCAGGATGGGGTGGCGATTGCGAAAGAGACGGGCATTCAGCAGCTCGTGATCATTCATCATGCCCCGGAATTGGATGATGCCGCGCTGATCGAATTGGAACGGCAGATGCAGAAGGAATGCACGGGGGCGGTGTTGGGTCGGCAGGGCGAACGGTATGAAGGAGCGGAGAAGGTGACGCGATGAATAGTATGACGTTTTATCTGGTGGAGGGCGCGCTGGCGATTGTGCTGGTTTCGCTGGCACTATTTATTTCGCGTCGGATACGTTTGAAATCAGGCGAACGGCTCTCTGCGAATGTTCGGAAGAAAGTTTGGTTTCGGGGTTTTTTGTATCCGGTGTCGCTGCCAGCCTTGGTGCTGGTCTTTTCTTACGCTGCGGCTTGGCTGGCCGCTCATCTTCCAGGGGCGTGCGCCGCGTGGATGGAGCATTGCCGTCTGCACTTCCAGGCTTGGCAGACTTTTTGGTGGGTGATCCTGGGGATGCGTGCGTTGGAAGGAATCGGCGTGTCCTTTTTCTGGTTTCGCGGAAAGGCGTTTCCGGTTCCATCTCTCCTTGTTTCCATTGTGCGTACGGTGATTGCGCTGCTGGCGGCTTTTCTGGTGCTCAAGGAAGTGGCGGGGGTTGATATTGCACCGCTGCTGGCCTCGACGGCGCTGGTTACGGCGGTCATCGGTTTTGCCTTGCAGGGGGTGCTGGGCAATCTGCTCGGCGGGATGTCGCTGCATCTGGTGCGTTCGCTGGTGCCAGGCGACTGGATTCGGGTGCAGGAAATCGAAGGCGAAGTGATTGAAACAAACTGGCGGGAAACCCGGCTTAGGACGCATGACGGGCATGTGATGATTGTGCCGAACAGTACCGTTTCTTCGGCCGTGCTGAATCACATGTCGTGGCCGAACACCTTGCGTCGGCACCGCTTTGAGGTGGGTGCGAGTTATTCCGATGCGCCGGGCGACGTGATTCGGGAATTGATTGAAGCGGCCAAGGCGGTGCCCGATGTGTTGGACGAACCCGCGCCGCGTGCCTTCATCACGGAATACAAAGATTTCGGCATCAATTATATGGTGCGCTATTGGACCCGGCGATATTACGATCGCAAGGAATTGGATGGAGAAGTGGGGCGAATGATTTGGTACCGCTTCAAGCGCCAGGGCATCGAAATTCCCTTCCCGATGAGCGACAAGCTGCTGAATGATTTTATGGCCGTGGTATATCGTCAGCGTCGGGAACCGCCGGAGGAAAAAGAGGTTCTTCGTATGGCGGATGATCTGGAGCGGAGCCGGTTTTCCAGGGATCTGCTGACCGGAGGGAATGGGGCCGGCCTGCTGGGCCGTGAGGAGTATGTGGCGTTGGCCTGTCATGCGCGCCGCGTCTTTTATACCACGGGCGAGGTGTTGTTTCATCAGCGTGAAGAGGGCGACCGTTGTTACATTGTGGTGCGCGGTTTGCTGAGCGGTGAGGTGGAAAGCCGTGACAGCACAGCGAGTCGCCATGTCTTTGAAATCAAGCCGGGTGCGCTGCTGGGCGAAATGAGTTTGCTCACCGGGTTGCCTCGAACCGCCACCGTGCGGGTTGTGGAGGAATGCGAATTAATCGAGCTGGATGCCGACGCCTTCACCTTCTTGCTTGGCATGAAGCCGGAAATACCCGAACGACTTGCCGAGTTGGCCGCCGAACGGACGGCGGACCTCCAGTCGGAACTGGAACGGATGAAGGATGCGAATGGAATCTCTCCACGCCCGCTCGGAAAATCCGGGTTGCTGGATCGCTTTTTACGAATGATACGAACACAGCGGAATGTCTGACGATGGAAAACAAGAACGAGCCACATCCAGATGGACAAAAAGCCGGTGCGTACCGGGGCGGCTACTGGTTGGCCGTGTTTGTTGCCTTGATCGGCCTCGCGGGGAGTTTCTATCTCTGGAACACGAGGCAACGCAGTGAAGAGGCGGGGCTGGCCGTCGCGTTCCGAGTGGAATCGGACAATGTGATCGTGAGCATACGCCGCGAATTGAATCAGTATTTCGATGTGCTGGAATCCGTGGGGCATCTGCACAGTCTTTCGCCGGATGTCAGTGCGGATGTATTCAACGAATTCGTTCAGAAGGGCATGCTCTATCAGCAACGGATTCTGGGCGTCTTCGGATTGGCTCCGCGTATCGACGGGCCAGACCGTGCGCCTTATGAGGCGGCGATGCGCCGTCAGGTACGTCCGGATTTCAGTCTCGTGGAATGGAAGGATGCCGGCTGGGTTCCGGCCAGTCAGCAGGAACTCTATTTCCCCGTTTCCTATCTTGCGCCAAATGCGTTTCAGGATATACCAGTTGGCTACGATCTGCATTCGGATGCGGAGAATGCACGCGCTATGATCGAGGCGGTTGAGCAGGGGCGTGGGCGTGCGGGCGGTGTCGTGCGCGGAAGACGGGGCACGGGACGTCTCGTTTTTTCACCCATCCAGAGCTTGATGCCAGGCCTACACAACGGCGGGGCGGGCGGAGGGTACGCCTTCGGTTATGCCTTTGCGGTGATCTACCCCGCTGAAGTGATCGATCGCATTTTGCGCAATCACACGCCGGAAGGGCTGGACGTGGAAGTCTTCGAGGGGAAAGGACAAGACGCCATCCGCCTTTATCTGCCCGAATCGAAAGGCGTGGAGTCAACCGGCTCGCTGCGGGTGGAGCGGGCGCTGCAGATCAACGGACTGGACTGGACGGTGGTTTGCCGGGCGTCGCGGGCGTTTATCGAACAACGGAAAACGCGTATGCCTTGGATCTATCTCGCGGGTGGATTGCTGCTCACGCTGGTGGTGGCCGGACAAATCGCGCAACTGGCCGGACGCACCGCACGCATACGTCGTCTCGTGGCGGAGCGTACCGGCGAATTGGAACAGGCTAACCGGGAACTCGAGCGGGAAATCAGACAACGTCACGAATTGCAGCGACAGATTATCGACATCAGCACCCAGGAAAAAAAGCGGGTTGGACGGGATTTGCACGATTCCCTCGGCCAGCAGTTGACCGGAATCGGCCTCCTCACCAGCGCGTTGGCCAAGCGTCTGGACCAAACGAAGCAGGAAGAAGTGGCCGGGCAGGCGCGACAGATTGTCGAGCTGCTCAAAGAGGCACGCGTGGCCACGCGGCGCATGGCGCACGGCCTCACACCCGTCGAATTGGATGTGGAAGCGCTGCCTGAAGCACTCGAAAAACTCACAGCGGAAATACAATCTTCCTCCGGCATATCCTGCGCTTTTGAATGGTGGGGTCGTCTCGAAGGCCTGAACAACGATCAGGTGGTGAATCTTTATCATATCGCCCAGGAAGCGCTGAACAATGCCGTGCGCCATGCAGGCGCAAAAAATATACGGGTGGAGCTGGGCACGCGACTACTGAAGATCAGTGATGACGGCTCGGGCCTGCCGAGTGAAGAAGACCGGCAGGCCGGACAGGGACTCGGCTTGAAGATTATGCAGTATCGGGCGGAAACGGCGGGTGGACAACTGTCGGTGGAGTCGCTTCCGGACGGAGGCGTCATGGTGGTTTGCACACTGGATGATGTGGAACCGAACAGGAAACAGGAAGAAGGCTGGGCATGAAGAAGGCAACGGTTTTTATTGTGGATGATCATTCGATCGTACGTCAGGGACTAGGTCTGATTATCGATCAGGAAGAGGATTTGGAGGTTGTCGGCGGTGCAGGTGATGAGGCCGAGGCGCTGGCTGCCATGACAGAGCGGTTGCCGGACGTGGCGGTGATTGATCTTTCGCTGAAGGGCGGAAGCGGCCTCGATTTGATCAAGGCCATACGCGAGCGGAGCTGGGCCTTTCCGGTTCTGGTGCTCTCCATGCACGACGAGGCTCTGTATGCCGAGCGGGCGCTGCGCGCCGGTGCCAATGGCTACATCATGAAAGAACAGGCCGATGAAGCGGTGCTGGATGGCCTCCGCACGGTCTTGAAGGGAGAGCTTTTTGTGAGCCGCGAGGTTCAGTCGCGCATGCTTCAGCAGTACATTGGTGGGCAGAAAGAACTTTCCGGCGTGGAAACGCTGAGCGACCGCGAGTTGCAGGTATTTGAACTGATCGGACAGGGGCTTTCCACGCAGCAGATTGCCGACCGCCTGGAGTTGAGCGTGAAGACCATTGAGGCGCATCGGGTGAGAATCAAAAAGAAACTCAACACCGATACCGCCTCTCAACTCATGCAGCAGGCGGTTCTTTGGGTGGACGAACATCGCTAACAGGCTGTCGGGCTTTGGCCCTCCATCCTGTTAGTCAACCACAGCGGGTACGCTGTTGTGTTGAGGCAGAATAGAAGGGAATGCAAGCTGAGCGATTCGGTGCATTCTGTGTTTCCTCCGTCCGCTCGGCGAGCGGGCGGCTACTCATTAGGGCGAATGTCTCCGGCGGAGCCGAGAATGTCGGTTCACTCTGTCGTTTCGCATTACCCCGAGACGGCTCACCGCGACGGTTCGCCTTACCTCCGTCCGCTCGGCGAGCGGACGGCTACTCATTAGGTAGGGCGAATGCCTCCGGCTGAGCCGTGGACGTCGGGTTACCTTGTCAACAGGGCAGGTCTGTATCCAACGTCTGAGGGATGCCGAGTAGTTCGCGGGCCTGCTCGCGCAGTTTGAATTTCTGAATTTTTCCGCTGGCGGTTTGCGGATAGCTCTTCACGAAGAAGACGTGTTTGGGGGTCTTGTAGCGGGCCATGCTGCTGCGGCAGGCGAATTGGACGTCTTCTGCCGTAAGGTCGGCACCTTCTTTGAGAATGATGAAGGCGCCGACGATTTCTCCGTATTTGGCATCGGGTATTCCGACGACCTGTACGTCTCTGATTTCGGGCAGCGTGTAGAGAAATTCTTCGACTTCACGCGGGTAGATGTTTTCGCCGCCACGGATGATCATGTCTTTGATTCGTCCGGTGATTTTGTAGTAGCCGGTTTCATCGACTTCGGCGATGTCGCCGCTGTGCAGCCAGCCATCGGCATCGAGGGCGCGGGCGGTTTCTTCGGGCAGGTTGTAGTAGCCTTTCATCACGTTGTAGCCTCGGCAACAGATTTCTCCGGGCTGATTGCAACCGACGGTTTTTCCGGTTTCCGGGTCGATGATTTTGACGTCGATGAAGGGGAGTGCCTTGCCGACGGTGGAGGATTTTATTTCCGGGGGATCATCGGTGCTGGTCTGGGTGAAGACAGGGGAGGCCTCGGTGAGTCCGTAGGCGATGGTGACGCCGGTGCAGTGCATTTTGGTCATGACGTTTTTCATGGCCTCGATGGGGCAGGGCGATCCCGCCATGATGCCGGTGCGCAGGGAGGTCAGCTCGAAAAGATCAAACATGGGATGATTCATTTCGGCGATGAACATGGTGGGTACGCCGTAGATGGCGGTGCAGCGTTCCTTTTGGATGGCGGCGAGGGCCATGAGCGGATCGAATTGTTCGAGCGGAACCACGGTGGCGCCATGCGAGAGAATGGCCATGACGCCCAGCACGATGCCGAAGCAGTGAAATAGTGGGACGGGCAGGCAGAGTCGGTCTTCACCGGTGAATTTCTGTCGCTCGCCGATGTAATAGCCGTTGTTGAGAATATTGCGATGGGTGAGCATGACGCCCTTGGGGAACCCGGTGGTGCCGGAGGTGTATTGCATGTTGACCACGTCGTCGCAGCGCAGGCTTCTCATGCCTTCATGCAGTCGGGACCTATCGGCATGTTGTCCCAAGAGAAGGAGTTCATTGACATTGTACATGCCGTGGTGTTTTTCCTGCCCGACATAGAGAATCTGTTGCAGATGCGGAAAGTCCTTCGAGTGCAGATGACCGCGTGCGGTGTGGCGCAGTTCGGGGAGAAGCTCATACATGATGCCCAGATAATCCGAGTCCTGAAAACGGTCGATCAGGGCGAGCATTTTCATGTCGGACTGTTTCAGGACATAGGCGATCTCGTGTTTTTTATAAAGGGTGTTGATGGTGATGAGGACGGCACCGATTTTGGTGGCGGCAAAGAAGAAGGTGAGCCAGTCGGGCACGTTTTTGGCCCAGATGCCGATGTGATCGCCGGGTCCGAGGCCTATTTCCATCAGGCCATTGGCGAGTTCATTCACGCGCTGATTGAACAAAGAATAAGACCAGCGGAGATTGCGATCGGGATAGACAAGGAAGTCGCGGTCGGGGTGGGCCTGCGTTTCGGCTTCCAGGAAATCGCCGATGGTTTTATCGGTAAAGAGGGCGTCGTACTTCATGGAATGATCTCCGTAGGGGTGTCCGGCATCAGGCTGGGGAATAGACAACGGCCAAGATGGTGGCATCCTGGTTATTCATGGCGTGTACGGAGTGCGGCACAACGGAGTCGTAGTAGATGCTGTCGCCCGCGTCCAACTGGTACACTTCTTTGCCGTAAAGAATTTCAATCCCACCTTTGAGGACATAGAGAAATTCTTCGCCCTCGTGACCAGAAAGTTTGGCGTTGTCTGATTGGGGTGGGTGAACTTCGATGAGAAAAGGTTCCATGTGACGGTCGCTTTTCCCGGCGGCGAGCGAGTGAAAATCTAGGACGCTTGTTTTTTCGGCATCGGAGTTGCCGGAGAAGCGGAGCACCTGATCGGCCTGGCCCTGGCGTACGAGGGAGGGTCCGGCGTGAGGCGAGTCATCGAGGAACGTACCGAGACGTACCCCGAGCCCGCGTGCGATTTTGAGGAGCGGGGTGAGTGAGGGGATGAGGGCGCCTGCTTCGAGTTTTTCAATTAACGCGGCGCTGCAGTGGCTGCGTTCGGCGAGTTGCTCTACCGTGAGCTTGTATTGCTCGCGAATAAGTTTGAGTTTTTCGCCGAGGTCATTTTGTTTTTTTATCATTGCCGGTCCTCACGATTGATTTGATGGGGTGGAGAGGGCGTTGGACTTCGCCCAGGCGGTTCCCTGTTCCATGATATTTCGGTTGATCGGGATCAGTTTTGGTTTTTTGGCGAAGGATTGATCGAGTGCTGCGTGGAATCCTTCGATGGAAAGGCCGGTGATGTTCAGTGCGGCAAGCACGCCGAACATGATGGTGTTGGCGGCCATGGGCGCGCCGTTATCCGTGGCCAGTTGCCCGGCGGGAACGGGTAGGACACGGACGGACTTGGGCGCGGAGAAGTCGCCCATGACCGAGTCATACAGAATGAGGCCGCCCGGGCGGACCGACTCGGCGAACCGTTCGAGGGACGGGCGGTTCATGGCGATTAGTACGTCGGGATGAGAGATCACTGGGGAGCCAACGGGTGTTCCACTGATCACCACGCTGCAGTTCGAGGTGCCACCGCGCTGTTCGGGGCCGTAAGAGGGATACCAGGAGGTGAAATAGCGATCGTGGCAGGCAGCCTGCGTAAGCAGGATACCGAGACTCAGCACACCCTGCCCACCGAACCCGGCCACTTTGATTTGCACGGGGGAGAAGTCCGGTCGGTCGAGCGCGGTTTCCGCCGTATTATTTTCGAGATCGAAGAGATGGTCGATGGCGCTTTTATTAAATTGGCTGTCTTCGCGTTGAAGGGGCTCGGTGGAGCCGGTTTGGTCTCTATAGTTTCCCAGCGGAAATTCCTTTTCCATTTGGTCGTTGATGAAATCGGCACTGGAGAGGGCGTCCTGCTTCAGATTGGTGGGACAATTCGAGAGGATTTCCACAAAGGCATAGCCCTTGGCGTCGCGCTGAATTTCGAGAGCCTTGCGGATGGCCTGGCGGGCCTTGCGGATATGTTTGATGTCGGATACGGAAACGCGCTCGACGAATACGGGGGCGCGTAGGGTGCTGATCAGTTCGCACAAATGGAGCGGGTATCCGGCCTGCCGTGGGTCGCGTCCTTCTGGGCAGGTGCTGGTTTTTTCGCCGATCAGTGTGGTGGGCGCCATCTGGCCGCCAGTCATGCCGTAGACGGTGTTGTTCACAAAAAAGACCGCCATTTTTTCGCCCCGATTGGCGGCCTGAAGCGTTTCATTCAGCCCGATGGATGCGAGGTCGCCATCGCCCTGATAGGAGAGGACGACGGCGGCGTTTCGCGCGCGCGAGATGCCGGTTCCAACGGCGGGTGCGCGCCCGTGTGCCACCTGAATGTTGCCGCAGTCGAAATAGTAGTAGGCGAAGACGGCGCATCCTACGGGGCTGATGGCCACGCAGCGTTCCTGAATGCCAAGGTCCACCATCGCCTCGCCGATCAGTTTATGGATAATGCCGTGACCGCATCCGGGACAGTAGTGCGTGGCGGTGGGCGCGGAGCCTCCTTTGCGTGGGAAGGTGCTGTAGATGCCTTTGCTGGAAATAATTTTTTCTTTCATGCCAATCCCCTTATGGAGTCCAGTACCTGGTCCATGGTCATTAAATTTCCCCCGAGCCGCGA
>Ga0075120_10000338_pt1 | contig 39305 bp, 27 predicted proteins | sample AntAceMetag02UKL_FD_69792 | JGI IMG/M metagenome (GOLD analysis project Ga0075120, IMG submission 69792) | Saline lake microbial communities from Ace Lake, Antarctica - Antarctic Ace Lake Metagenome 02UKL | ecosystem: Environmental > Aquatic > Non-marine Saline and Alkaline > Saline | place...
AGTAAATTGTTCATCAATCTCTGTTTCATGTATCAATCCTCTGCGCTGATTGATACTGCCCATCACGTTGCTGCGGAATTCATTAGGGGTTTCGATATCTACTTGCATAACAGGTTCCAGGAGATAAGGCTGAGCTTTTCTATAGGTTTCGCGGAATGCATGGGTAGTGGCAATTTCAAAAGCCATCTGGGAGGAATCCACTTCATGATAGCTGCCGTCATTGATGAGCATTTCCACCTGAACAATGGGGAATTCAGCCAATCCACCCTTGGAGAGAGATTTCATGAATCCCTTTTCACAGGCAGGAATGTAATTGGAAGGTATCGCACCACCAGTAATTTTATTAACAAAGCGGCTGTCTTCATCATCCAGAGGACTAAGGATACCTGCTACTCGAGCAAATTGTCCTCTACCACCGGACTGCTTTTTGTGAATATAATTAAATTTTACTTCTTTGGCAATGGATTCCCGATAAGCTACCTGAGGAGAACCTACCTGAATATTGCAGCTATATTCACGGCGCATTCTTTCTAGATATACGTCCAGATGGAGTTCACCCATTCCGGAAATAATAGTCTCAGAAGCTTCATCATCGAAATGAGATTTAAAAGTGGAATCTTCCTTCGTGAAACGGTTAAGCGCTTTTGACATATTATCAGTTGACTTTTTATCTAAAGGTGTGATAGATAAAGATAGAATGGGATCAGGGATATAAGCATGTCTCATGGAAAAATGAGCATTGCCGGTAACAAAAGTGTCACCCAGTGCACAATCTACACCAAAGATGGCAGCAATATCACCTGCTGCTGCAACATCAATATCTTCCATATTGCTGGCATGCAGTTTGGCAAGTCTTCCCACTTTAACCTTTTTACGGGTAATTAAATTTATTAGAGTAGTACCCTTTTTGATAGTGCCTTGATATACTCTGATATATGTTAGCTGACCATATTGCTGGTTCTCAATTTTAAAGACCATGGCAACAACATCCTTATCCCGATCACTCTCGATTTCTATCTCGCGGTCATGATGATCAATATCATAAGCGATATTGGTAATGTCCGCAGGAGAAGGCAGGTATTGGATAACCCCATCAAGAAGTGCTCGCGTTCCGACATTTCTATAGGCTGAGCCGGCATATACAGGAACAATTTCAAGGGCAATAGTCGCTTTGCGAATAGCCATGCGCAAAAGGTCAAGATCAAGATGACCTTCCAGATATGATTCCATGAGAGTATCACAGAACATGGAAACATTCTCAAAGAGAAGATCCTGATACTTTCTGGCTTCATCCAGCATTTCAGGAGGTATCTCTTCTATATGAATATTTTCGTTATTAGGGCCACTATAATAAAATGCTTTCATGGTCACAAGATCAATAATCCCTTTAAAATCCTCTCCGCTGCCAATTGGCAATTGCAGGAATACGGCATTCATCCCCATCTTTTCGTGCAGTGCAGAAAGCACTTTATAGGCATCAGCACCTGTTCTATCCATTTTATTGATAAATGCCATGATCGGGACATGATGCCTGCGCATTTGACGAACCACAGTAATAGTTTGAGATTGTACACCACCCACGGCACAAAGTACCAGAATCGCACCATCCAGCACGCGCAAGGCGTTTTCCACTTCCATAGTGAAATCCACATGACCCGGAGTATCAATGATATTTATCTCATGCTTTTTCCAGGATACATTAGTGGTAGCGGATGAGATCGTGATCCCGCGCTCCTTTTCCAGTTCCATAGAATCCATCGTGGCTCCTACACCATCCTTTCCTCTCACTTCATGTATCTTATGAATTCTACCTGTATAGAACAATATCCTTTCTGTCAAAGTAGTTTTCCCGGAATCTATATGTGCACTAATTCCAATATTTCTCAATTTTGCCATTTCGCTCATTTCATTCTCCTTTTGAGCTTACACCTTATTTCTTCATATCCATATATTATAAATTTAATCAAATAACATATAAATGAAAGATAAATTATATGAAAGGCAAAACTTTATCTATAGCATATCGTGTCAACCAGAAGTTCTGAGATTATTTTCAGGGTAATGGCAGGCGATGGATATCACGATTATAAGCATACCTAAGTGAATACAAGGTAGAAAATCCTTGACTGGAAAACAAATTCACAGGTCTTTACCTTTTAATCACATAGAGACTGGGAGTAATAATAATGATAGAAGTTATAGAACAAAGATGTGTTGGATGTAATGCATGCCTAAAATCATGCGCCTATGCTGCCATAGCTATAGTAGATAAACTGGCAGAAATTGATACTGATAAATGCGTACTGTGTGGCGCCTGCGTGGAAGCCTGCCCTTTTGATGCTATCATGATCCGTAAATATGGCAGAACTGATATTGACCGTACACAATATAAGGGTGTTTGGGTTTTTGCTGAACAGCAGAGAGGACACGTAGCCGCAGTAGTATTTGAGCTGCTGGGTAAAGGCAGGGAACTGGCAGAAGCAAGAAACACTAAACTGACTGCTGTCTTGCTTGGCTATCAGGTGGATAACCTGGTTCAGGAACTGATTGAATATGGTGCAGATGAAGTAATCCTGGTTGATGATAAGCATTTAACAAATTTTATTGATAGAAACTATGCCTCTGCCATGCAAAGCCTGGCAGAGAAATATAAACCGGAAATTATCCTCTCAGGAGCTTCAGTACTGGGCAGGTCATTTATCCCACGCGTAGCCGTAAGTTTACATACGGGGCTTACTGCTGATTGCACAGGACTGGAGATAGATAGTGCCACTGGGTTATTAAAGCAGACCAGACCAGCGTTTGGCGGAAATATCATGGCAACTATCATCACACCAGACCATCTACCGCAGATGTCCACTGTAAGGCATAAAGTGATGGAATCATTACCCAGAGAGACGGGAAGGACTGGTAAATTGATCTCAGAAAAAATAGAATTCCCTGAGCTTGATAAAACCTGCGAATATGAGAATTTTATTGCTGACGCTACTCAGGAGATCAATCTTACAGAAGCAAACTTTGTGATTTCAGGTGGAAGAGGACTTAAATCACCGGAAAACTTCCAAATGGTGTATGAACTGGCAAAAAAACTTGATGCAGCAGTAGCAGCTTCACGAGCAGCAGTAGATGCCGGCTGGGTGGAATATCCCCATCAGGTAGGACAAACCGGTAAGACGATCAAACCTACAGTTTATCTGGCACTTGGAATATCGGGAGCTATTCAGCATCTGGCTGGAATGCAAAGCTCAGATTATATTATTGCTATTAATAAAGACCCGGATGCCCCGATCTTCAAAATTGCTGATTTGGGAATCGTGGGAGATATATTTGAAATCGTTCCCTTACTGAACAAAAAGTTCAAGAGTTGATCATGCTGAAAGTCTGCGAAATCTTTCTCAGTATCCAGGGTGAATCATCATTTGCCGGACTGCCCTGCATCTTTGTCCGTCTTTCAGGCTGCAATCTGCATTGTGACTGGTGTGACAGCCGGTTTCATCAGGAAATCCAGAGTGAAATGTCCATCGCGGAAATTATTGAAGCTATATCAGAATATAAACCGGTTGATCTGGTAGAGATCACGGGTGGAGAACCCCTGCTGCAGAAAGACACGCCGGCATTGTTAGATACATTGGAACGAACCGGCTACAGAGTGCTTTTGGAAACTAATGGGACATTGCCCATCTCTGAAATACCTCCACATGTGATCAATGTTGTGGATGTGAAATGCCCCTCCAGTGGACATAAAGACACATTTCTTAGAGAAAATATTATTTATCTTGATCCAGGAAAAGATGAATTGAAATTTGTGATTGCTGACAAAGCTGATTATGATTTTGCCCGGGAATTTATCATGTATAACAATTTATGGGGTTATAAGATCCTGTTTTCGGCTGTATTTGATCGTTTGCAACCCAAAGAACTGGTAAGTTGGGTAATAGAGGACAGGCTTGCTGTGCGCATCCAATTGCAATTACATAAATATATCTGGGAACCGGAAAAAAGAGGAGTGTAACTCAAATTTTTTATGCAGAAGATCAGAAATTCCATAAAAGCAATAATTATTGAAAATAACCGGATATTAACCATAAAATGCAAAGACCATAATGGAGTATTTTACGTGCTTCCCGGTGGGGGACAGCAATTGTATGAATTAATGCCGGAAGCATTGCAGCGGGAATGCCGTGAAGAGATCGATTGTGAAGTTAAGGTGGGTAGATTACTGTATATCAGGGAATATCTGGCTGATAACCATGAATTTGCTGAAACTGATAATGGTGCTCATCAGATTGATTTTATGTTTGAATGTAAACTGAAAGAAGGCAGTATTCCGCAGAACGGGACAGAACCTGACCCCTGGCAGGAAAGTGTTGTGTGGTTGGAAATCTCACAGCTCATGGAATATAAACTTTATCCCAGAACATTAAGGAAATTCTTGATGGAAAATAATGATCCAAAGTGCAAAATATATCTGGGAGATATTAATTAACTAAACAGGTAATTACAAATTCTCTAAGACTTCCCAACAAAACCCCTTACAAACTATAAGCATATATCCTCCAGAACAACAAAGCACATACTCACATTATAATGTCAATACGTACCTTGTTGTTCTGGATGAAAGTCACCTGAAGGGCTAATTGATTATATTATATGTAATTATAGTGATATTAGAGAAAAAGTGGGAGTATTTAATTTCAGGAGATAGAAATTGACAAATAAAACAGGTGAAACTTATTTTGTTAAAAACAAAACTGGAGGAAATATGCGGAGAAATTTAATAGTTTTATTTTTGTTATTATCAGTATGTCTTTGGGGAACAATTTTAAATGTGCCAGCGAGTTATCATTACATTTCACTGGCAATACTGGCATCTACAGATGGAGATACGGTGCTCGTGCAGCCTGGAACCTATAATGGAGTGATCAATTATGAGGGAAAAGCAATAACAATTGCCTCAACTTATATATTTACAGGAGATGAAACAGATATCTACCATACAACTCTGGCGGGAAATTATTCAGATGCTTCACTGATAAGTTTTAACACCGGCGAAGGAGAGGGCAGTATCCTGGAAGGATTTACTATTACTAATAGTGGATCACCACTTCAGGGGGGAGCTATTAATTGCGATGGTACTTCACCAGTATTAAGGAATTTACGATTAACCGGTAATCAGGCAACTTCCGGTGGAGCAATATTTGCTATAAACAGTTCAGCTCCAGCTTTATATAATTGTGAATTATCATCAAACAGTGGTGGTGATTATGGAGGAGCAATCTACCTGGAAGCTAGTGATCTGGTAGTGGAAGATTGTGAATTTATAGATAATTATTGTGGTGGAGAAGACGTTAATGGAAGAGCGGGTGGAATATTCGCTTCTCAAGCCACTTTAACCTGCACAAATACCAATTTCATCAATAACAGTTCTCAGGCACATGCGGGAGCAATATACTTCAGCTATTCAAGTGGAGATTTGGATGGCTGCCAGTTTGTTGGCAACAGTGCATCAGGAAATGTAGGGGCTGTGTATTTTTATAATTCAGATCATCTAAATGTACTTAATTGCACATTTTATGGTAATACAGGTACAGATGCAGGCGCTTTGAGATTTTATCATAATGTGGCAATGGTGGATGTGCCGGTGATTGTGAACACAATATGCTGGAATAATGAACCGAGTGAACTAACCTTCTCCATGGATGATATGGAAAATGAGATAATCATTGCTTATTGCGATATTGAAGGCGGGGAAGATGGCATTGTAACTAATAACAATGTCGTGGTGAACTGGCTGGATGGGAATATTGATGATGATCCACTCTTTATCTCACCAGAAGATAATTTTATGGCACTGCAGAGTGATTCACCCTGTATAAATGCCGGAACAGCGCTTTTTGAATATGAGTCTATCACTTATATTGATCTGACAGAGGATGAATATATAGGAACAGCACCGGAGATGGGAGCAGTGGAAACTGATCCTGATGATCTGCCGATACTGGCAAACTTTGAATGTGATGTAGTGGAAGGAGAAGCTCCACTGACAGTGCAATTCACTGATCTTTCCCTGGGTGAGATAGCGCAGTGGCAATGGGATTTTGATTATGATGGAGAGATTGATAGTGAAGACCAGTCGCCTGAATGGATATTTGAGGAAGAAGGGACATATACAGTAAGATTAACTATCTTAAGAGATGATCAAAACGATGAGTGCCTGATGGTGGATATGATAGAAGTTTTGCCTCCTTCGGAAACTGATGGAGAGATAATTCCTTCTATTAAGGCATTGAGAATATATCCTAATCCCTTTAATCCGGAGACAGAGATAAGTTACTATTTACAAAATGATAGCGAAGTGAAATTATCAGTCTATAATATTAGAGGGCAAAAAGTTGCTGACCTGGTATCAGGTCATCAGGAAGCCGGGGAGCATTCAATAGTCTGGGAAGCACAGTCTTATTCTGCGGGGATGTATTTCTTTAGTTTACAAAGAGACGGAATTAAGATCTATGAAAAAGGGATCTTATTGAAATAGAGCGCTGGACAAAAGGATCGACTCAAAAGCATAAGTGATCAGAAGCGAAAGTGAACCGCAAATGATCACAAAGATGAATACGAGCAGGTAATAAGACCAGTCATAGATACTCTTATCGGGGATGATAGATTCGTCCCCGAATTCTGATTCCGGTTTAAATTTTGAGATATTGAGCAGTTTGAAGACAGCAAATATTGCAGCAGTGATCAGCAGAAAACTATAGACTGTAAAAACGAAATTAAGCTGAACGGAAAAATTCCAGAAGGCATGTAAAAAAATCGCAATAAGCCAGGCAAAGAAAAATCTGAGAGATTTTTTACCCTTTTGAAGAGCAATTCCATAAATTGAGATGGCAATCATATCAAAGAGTAAATGCCCTGGTAGCAAACGAGCCAGGAAAATGGAATATAAAGAAGCATTGTAATAACTTAAATCCATCGTAAGAGTAGATATCATCATGCTTTGCCAGGTGGCAATAACATAATAAGAGATATTTTCATAAAAAGCAAAACCAAGAGCAATCACTCCCATATAGACAATTGCGTCAAAGGATTCATTAACTTCGTTTTTAAATTTATATAATACTAAAAGGAAAATGAGAAATTTCCAGGTTTCTTCCAGAATGGGACCAATAATCACAATATTAGTAAATGAGAAACTGGTGATAAGCCAGGAAACTGCAATTGCATAAATACTTGTGGCAAATATAGTGAAGCAGAAGATTTTCATTAAAGTGACGATGTTTTCCTTTTCATAGCGATCCAGCCACATCAGTAAAGTAACCAGCAATGCACTTATAACGCAGTTAATGAGCAATATCATATTTAAAACCTCCGCAAGAATTTTATGATGAATAAAAGAACTATTAAGATAATATTGTAAAGAGATTTTTTAAATTACTAAATACCTGGCATCCCCCTGTTTTTCTTTGAATTTTATATTATAAATAATTGAATTATAACATGTTACATCATGCAATTTAATCGAATTATATTACACCCTGAAGGGGTGATATTTCAATAGCCACGGGTAAAACCCGTGGAAAATAAAGCAACAAATATACCCCACCCCATCTCGTTTTCGGCTACGCCGAAAACGAGATGGGGTGGGGACTTCACGTGATTTTGAATCCATGGGTTTCACCCATGGCTATTATTGTGATGCCCCTGCAGGGCATTTTTGAAGTCAGTAAAATATTTTAATTTCGGGGGGATGCGTATTTATATTAAATACTTGTTGACACTTTTCTTAAAAAGTGGATATTATCAATAGTCAAGAATCTTTATCAGGGAGTTCTTATGAATAGTTGGAAAGAATGGTGTTTAATGATTCATAGAGACGATTCCAGAAGAGAAAGTAGGGAGGACAAATGTATAATGATCCAACCTTGATCGAGATATTACTAGTAGATGACGATCCGGGAGATATCGAATTGACCCGGGAAGCATTATCTACCTCGAAATTCAAACTACGAATTTCAGAAGTGCATAATGGGGTAGAATGCCTGGATTATTTACACAAAAGAGGAGAATACTCAGATGCACTAAAACCGGATCTGATACTACTTGATTTGAATATGCCTTTTAAGGATGGCAGGGAGACTTTAAAAGAGATCAAGGGAGATCCTGAGCTGAGAGTTATCCCTATAGTCATCTTAACTACTTCTGAAGATGATGAAGATATAGTGAAAACCTATGCCTCTGGAGCCAATTGTTTCGTAACAAAGCCAGTTGGTTTGGATCAATTACAAAAAGTGGTTAGTATGATAGAGAGTTTCTGGTTTACAATTGTGAAATTTCCAATAAAAGATGAATAAAAGAGGTTTTGACTATGTTGACTAAAGTCCTTTATTTAGAGGATGACATTGTTGATTATGAATTAGTGAAAGAATATTTGCAATTAGTAGAGACTTTCAACCATGATCTTATTCTGGTAAAAGATTTTGAGATGCTTCATTCAGAGTTATTTGCTTCCGGAAATAGTTATAATGTAATTTTAATGGATCTGGGATTGAAAGACAGTAGAGGAATAGAAACATTTGAACGGTATTTAGACCTGGGTCTGCAGATCCCGGTGATAATATTAACAGGTCTTGATGATGAGCTTACTGGATTAGAAGCGATAGCAGAGGGAGCTCAGGATTATCTGGTAAAGGGTAGATTCAATGAGATAACGCTGGTGAAAGCGATCCGTTATGCCATAGAGCGATCCAAAATAGAGAAGAAATTAGCTGATAACGAATTGCAGTACAGGACAATATTTGAATCAGTGACTGATGCCTTGATAATTCATGATAAAAGTGGCAGGATCATCGAGATAAATCCTGCTGCAACAGAATTATATGGATACAGCCGGGAAGAATTTCTGGATTTACAGGTTACAGATCTGGTGCATGAGGATCGGAAAAAGTTTGTTGAAGAGAGTATTATTAATATTTCTCAGGGATATGTCCACCGGGGGGAATCAAAAGATATTTGCCTGGATGGCAGGGATATCTACACATCAATTGTGAGTAAGCAGATTCATTATCAGGGTGAGGAAAAAGTACTTTCAGTTATACATGATATAACAGCCCTAAAGGAAACTGAAGAGAAGTTGAAGCGACATCGAGCTGAACTGGAAGAACAGGTGAAAGAAAGGACAGTAGAATTAAGGAAGAAATATGATGAGCTGGAACATCACTATACGCTGGTAATAGGAAGAGAGTTCAGAATAAAAGAATTACGGGATGAAGTGGCTGCTTTGAAGCAGGAAATACACAACATGAAATTCACCAGGAATGGTTAGGGTTGATGAAAGGGAGGTGTTAGTGACCAAGAAACTAAAAGATGTTATTGAACTTAAACAGGTAAAAGAAATACTTAATGATTTTTTTGAAGCGACCGGTTTTCCCATAGGAATAATTCAAACTGATGGTGAAATCGTAATAAAAAGTCGTTGGCAGCCTATCTGCGAAAAATTCCATCGGGAAAATACGGACAGTCTGAAAAACTGTCATGAGAGTGACAAAATGATTTATCAGCATCTTAATACTGAGAGTTATGTGGAATATAAATGCCTTAATGGGCTGGTAGATGCAGCGATACCGCTATTGATAGATGATGAACATGTGGCATCACTTTTTTTTGGTCAGTTTTTTTATGATGATGATGTACCGGGGGAAGAATATTTTATAAATCAGGCAAAGCAGTATGGTTTTGATGAAAAGGAATATATAAAGGCATATCAGCTGGTTCCAGTTTTTAGTCATGATCAGGTAAAGAGAGTAATGGGATTCTGCCGTTCCCTGGTGAACATGCTTGTGGATATGGGTCAAAAGAATCTGAAATTAAAAACTGCAATTGATGATCAGGCAGAAAATGCCAGGAAACTGATATTAAGTGAGCAAAGGTATAAAAATCTAGTGGAAACATCAATTGACCCGATTTTTACGATGAATAGAAGTGGGGAATACCTCTTTATAAATCAAGCAGCAGCCAGTCAATTGGGAGGAAAACCCGAGAATTTTATTGGCAGGAAAATGCAGGAATTTTTTCCAGAAAAAATAGCAAAGCAGCAATTATCCACAATTCAAAAGGTAATTGATAAGAATAATGTGATAAAAGTAGAAACTAAGACGCTGGTGAAGGGAGAAATTCGCTGGTATAGTATGAATATACATCCAGTGGAGGATGACGAAGGGAATGTGATATTTGCCCAGTCTGTTGCCAGGGATATTAGTGGGTTAAAGCAAATACAGGAAAGTATTGAAGAGCAGGGAAAATTTCTAGAGAGCATTTATACCGGGACATCAGCAGCAATATTTGTGATGGATGTAGCTCCTGATGGCAAATTTGTCTATAAGAGTTTAAATCCAGCCCATGAAAAGGTGTCAGGATTACGGTCTGAGGATCTGATAGGGAAAACACCTGATGATTTGGATGATGTGCTTTCAGCAGAAATTATTAGAGAAATAAAAGCCTATTACCAGAGTTGTCTCGATTGTGGAGAGAGCGTAAGTTATGAAGAAATGTTACCTATATTGGGGAAAAATATCTGGTGGTTGACTACTTTAACACCGCTCCGGGACGTCAGTAATCGGATCTTTCGCATAATAGGGTCATCAATTGATATAACTGAATTAAAAAAGGTGCAGCAGGAATTGGAATATCACCGAAAAAATCTGGAAAAGATGGTTGATCAGCAGACCCAGGAATTACAGGCAGCTAATGAGAAATTACGTGAAGGAGAAGAAAAATATCGCAGTATTTTTGAATCGGTAACTGATGCTATATTTATCTGCAATATGAAAGGAGAGTTTGTAGAAGTTAATCAGGCAGCTACAAGCATCTATGGTTACAGCAGGGAAGAGCTTCTAAAAATGTCACCTGCAGATCTGGTCCATCCTGATTATAGTGAAGTGCTTCAGGATTTTTTTACAACTGCTAGTGCCGGCAGATTATTTAAGGGCGAAACAATTGACATCGCCAAAAATGGTGACAGACTCAATTCATCCATAACTGGTAAAAGTATAATCTACAAGGGTAGCACTCACCTGATGGCAGTTGTGCATGATCTCACAGATCTTAGAAAGGCTCAAAGCCAGGTTGATAATTTCTTCAGCAATACCTTGAGTTTATTATGTATTGCAGGCACAGACGGATATTTCAAAAAAATCAATCCTGCCTGGGAAAAATTACTTGGTTATACCACAGAAGAGATCCTGGCAACTCCATTTGTGGATTTTAGTCATCCGGATGACATGGAACCAACCCTGCGGGAAGTAGAGAAATTATCTGAAGGTGCCAAGATGGCAAATTTTTCTAATCGCTATAGATGTAAAGATGGCAGTTATAAATGGTTGAGCTGGACATCAGTGCCAGTAGGGGATGTTCTTTATGCAGCGGCAATTGACATTACAGAGATGAAAGAATCAGAGAAGCGGTTAAAAGAAGAGAAAGAATTTACAGAAACAGCCGTAAATTCTTTGCCCGGCGTATTTTATATGCTTGATTCCAAAGCCAGTTTCGTTCGCTGGAACAGGAATTTTATAAAAATAACGGGCTATACTAATGAAGAGATGTCAAAGATCAGTGCCCAAAGCTTATTTCCCAAAGAAGAACAGGAAGAAATAGGTCGTGCAATTGGAAAAGTATTCAGCGAGGGGGAGTCAATTGTAGAAGGCAATATTATTACTAAATCAGGAGAATATGTTCCCTTTTACTTCACTGGTTACCGGATAGAAATTGATGGAGAAATTTATCTTGTAGGAACAGGAATAGATATAAGTGAACTTAAAGTAGCAGAGAAGAAGCTGCAGGGTATTATGTCAGAGCTGGAACGCTCAAACACTGACCTTGAGAATTTTGCCTATGTGGCATCACATGATCTGCAGGAGCCACTGCGTAAGATATCCAGTTTTACGAGTTTATTAGAGCAGCGTTATAAAGAATTACTTGATGAGCGTGGTTTGAAATACATGCATTATATTACAGATGGTGCTTCCAGAATGCAGAAATTGATCAATGGACTTCTTAAGGTATCTCGTGTGAGTACGAGAGGAAAAGAATTTGATAAAGTTGATATGAAAGAAGTTATGCATCAAGTGCTTGATAGTTTAAGTATGCTGATCAGAGAAAAAAGTGGCAACATTGTAGTAGAAAGTTTACCGGAAATATTTGCTGATGAAAATCAAATGATCAGTTTATTGCAGAATTTAATTGGTAATGCTTTGAAATTCTGCAAGGATAGAATTCCTGAGATAAAAGTTGCAGTTCAGGAACGTAAGCAGGACTGGCTTTTTACTATTGAAGATAATGGTATTGGTATTAGTCCTGATTTGCATGATAAAATTTTTATCATATTTCAGAGACTGCATAATAGAGATGAATACCCAGGGACAGGTATTGGGCTGGCAGTATGTAAAAAAATAGTAGAACGACATGGGGGTAATATCTGGTTGGAGTCTGAACCTGAAATAGGGACTAAATTCTATTTCACTATTAGTAAAAAAATAGGGATCAATAACTAAGGACAAAATAATGGAAAATGAAAAGAGATTTAAAAATGATGAAAAAAGAATGCAAATTGCAATCCACATATTAATGGGAGAATTGATTGTTCTTTCAATTCTCAATTTCATCGACCCTCATTTACTTTGGAAACACTTTGAATATATAAACTTCCCTATACATTCTTCAATTGAAGCAATAGGAGCATTAGCAGCAATGTTAATGGGATTTATGTCAATCAGGTTTTTGGTAGGAATTAAGGAACCAAGATATGTAATGATTTCATTAGGATTCATGGTGATGGGATGCTGGGATTTGTTCCATTCGTTTTTAAGTAGTGGGCATGGATTTGTATTAACCCATAATCTTTCATTGCTGAGTGGGGGATTTTTCTTTTTTCTGATCGTATTCAATTGGTCAGAAAAGTCTCGAAATAGAAAAACCATGCTAAAAATCCTGCTAATCGCAATTATCGTTGTTTTGGGATTATGGATTAAAAATTATCGCAATGCATTACCTCAGATGATTATGGAACATGAACATGAAGGACATATTGGTCACGCAAGTGGATTTACTCCATTAGCAAATGCCATGAATATCATCGCAGGATTTTTATTTTTTATAAGCAGTATCAAGGTATATATCGATTATCTGAAATATAAAAAAATAGGTCTCCTACTTCTTAGTTTTCTAGCGCTAATAACAGCCTGTGCAGGATTTTTATTTTCATATTCCGTTGTCTGGGCTGATAGCTGGTGGTTCTGGCATGTACTTAGGTTAATAGCATTCGTTGTGCTGATGGCTTATATGCTGGTCCAATTTTCTATCGTACTTTCAGAAAGGACAAGTAATCTAAAGGCAATGAAAGAAAGTGAAGAGAAATTCAGACGCCTTTTTGATTCTGAACCAGATGCCATTTTTCTTGCTGACCCCACTACTGGAATATTAATAGAGGTTAATAAAGCAGCAGAAAAATTAACAAAAAGATCATCTTCGGAATTAGTCGGAATGCATAAATCAAAACTTTATCCAATGGATAAAAGAGAACAAATTTCCGAAATGTTCAAAGAAATTGCCAGTATTGGTTCACAAAAGCCGCATGAAGTAGAAATAATAGACTCCAAGGGTATAATTATTCCAGTTGAAACCTTAGTTATGAAAATCCAAATAAATGATCGGCAGGTTTTAATTGGGATATTCAGAGATATTTCAGAGCGAATAAAATTACAAGAAGCTCGTCGTAAAACTGAAGCTAAATTCAGCCGATTCGTGGAACTTGTACCCATCCCACTTTGTAATATTGATCAGGTGACTGGAGAGATCAAATATATTAATAAGACATTTAAAAGTTTATTAGGTTATACTGAAGAAGATTTGCCGACAATAAACGAATGGTGGCAATTAGTATTTCCTGATGAGAGCTACCGTAAATGGGCTATTAATAATTGGGAAGAAGCAGTAAAAAGTGCCGTACTAAATGATACGGATATTCAATCAGACACTTATAAAGTGACCTGCAAAAATGGCGAAGTTCGTGAGATAATCATTGGTGGAGTATTGATCGAGAATGATATACTGGCAACATTTGTAGATATTACAGACTTGAAGAATGCTGAACGGATTATGCTGGAACAGCAGGATCAACTCACCTCAATGTTCAATGGGCTGGATGATCTGATTTATGTAGCTGACCCGGATACTTATGACCTGCTTTATATAAATGATGCCTTTGAAAGACTTTTTGGTAAAGACAATTTATCCCGAAAGTGTTATGAAGTACTGCAGGGAAAAGATTCACCCTGTCCATTTTGCACAAACAAAATTATTTTAGAAGAAAGACCCGGGGAATCCTATACCTGGGAATTACAAAATGAAAAAAATCATAAGTGGTATCGCTGTTTTGATAAAGGCATATTATGGTCAAATGGCAAGATGGTAAGATTCGAGATGGCAATGGACATCACTGATATCAAAGCAACCGAGCAGGAGATAATTGATGAGAAAGAGATGTTTGAATCTACCATTGACAGTATGCCGGGAATATATTATCAAATCAATATGAAAGGTAATTTTGTAAGATGGAATCAAATGTTTAAACAGGTTTCAGGATACAATGATGAGGAAGTGAGAGGGATGGTGGCTCTGAATTTATTCAATGACAATGATAAGGATAGAGTTGCCAGAGCGATGGAGGGAGTATTTAAATTTGGAGAAAGCGAAGTTGAAGCTGATTTTGTAATCAAATCAGGTGAAGAAATTCCATATCTCTTTACCGGCAGAAAATTTGTTATCAAGGGTGAACCTTTCCTTATAGGTATGGGACTTGATATCAGCAATCTTAAGACAATTGAAAAGAATTTACGGAAATCTAATAAGGAACTGGAAGCTTTTAATAGAATCGCAGTGGGCAGAGAAAAGCGGATGATAGAATTGAAAGAAATGATCAATCTTTTAAGCCGTCAACTTCATCGAGATGAACCATATGATCTGTCATTCTTACATCCTGAATCAGGAGATGATAAAATATGAGACATAACATAAATGAAATAATTGATATTGATCGACTTCAGAGTCTTATGGATAAATTCTTTTCAGTCACAGGAACTGGTACAGCCATTATTGATTTAGAAGGTGAAATGATCACTGCCAGTGGCTGGCAGGATATATGCACAAAATTTCATCGAGTAAATGCTGAAACCTGTAAAAATTGTCTTGAGAGTGATACAGCATTGGCAAATAGTCTGGCAAAGGGTGAAAAGTTTAATATTTATCGCTGCTTGAATGGTCTGGTTGATGTCGCTATGCCTATTCATATAGGTGGAACACATAGAGCAAATCTGTTTATCGGACAATTTTTAACCGATGAACCGGATCTGGAATTTTTTCGTAAGCAGGCAATAGAATTTGGCTTTCCTGAAAACGAATACTTAGAGGCTTTGGCAAAGGTTTCAATACTTACTGAAGCAGAAGTGAAAGCTAAGCTGGAATTTTTAACCGAAATAGCAGATTTTATCGGGGAGATTGGCATACATAAGCAGGAGACTATCACTGTTAAAAAAGAACTTGAATCTCGAGTAGAAAAAAGAACAAGAGCTTTGAAAGATGCTCAAATGGCTACTCTGAATATTATGCAGGATGTGGAAGAAGAGAGAAATAGAACAGAAAAATTGAATATTGATCTGCAAAAAACGAACCAGGAGCTTGAAGCTTTTGCTTACGTGGCATCTCATGATCTGCAGGAACCTTTGCGGAAGATTTCCAGTTTTACTGAACTCCTGGAAAAACGGTATTCTGAAAATCTGGATGAACGTGGTCTTAAATATATGAAATATATTACTACTGGTGCAAAAAGAATGCAGCAATTAATATCTGATTTATTGCAATTTTCTCGGATAGGTTCAAGGGAGAAACCCTTTGAAGCAGTTAATTTTAATGAAATACTAACTAATGTTATTGATAATCTGAGTGTTGTGATCGAAGAAAAGAAGGCAGTTGTCGACATTAACGAATTACCTACTGCTGTCGCAGATCAATCACAAATGGGTCAGTTATGGCAGAATTTACTGGGAAACGCCTTGAAATTTACCAGTGAGAAAGTACCGGAAATTTTGATTGGCAGCAAGGAAATGGCTGATTACTGGCTCTTTAGCATACGTGATAATGGGATTGGAATTGAACAGGAATATAAGGATAAGATATTTGTGATTTTCCAGAGATTGCATGATCGCGAGAGTTATACAGGTACCGGGATAGGACTGGCGATCTGTAGGAAGATAGTGGAACGACACGGAGGGGCGATCTGGTTTGAATCAGAACCCCGTGATGGAACTACTTTTTATTTTACTTTGAACAAGAATCTAGGGAATTAATAGAAATATCTTTACAAAAAAATGATACATATATAAAAATCTATGAAGATAAAAGAAAAGGAAGGGAAAATGACTAATGCTACTATGATAGAGATATTGCTGGTGGATGATGATCAGGGAGATATAGATTTAACACTGGAAGTACTTGAATTGTCCAAGATCAAACTTAACATCAATACAGTTAAGGATGGGGTAGAGTGCATGGAATATCTTCGCAAACACGGAAAGTATGAAAATGCTATTACTCCTGACCTGATTTTTCTTGATCTAAATATGCCCCGGAAGGATGGCAGAGTAACTTTGCAGGAGATCAAGGATGACCCTGAATTAAAACGGACCCCTGTGGTAATACTCACAACTTCCGATGCAGATAAAGATATTGTGGGTACTTACACAAGCGGGGCAAATTGTTATGTGAAGAAACCTGTTGGATTGGATGAATTTCAAAAAGTAGTTCAGACTGTTGAAAATTTCTGGTTTACTGTGGTCAAATTACCTACAAAAATATAGGCAGCTATGGAAAATTATTCGCAAGAAAAAGTAAAGATATTGCTTATCGAAGACGATATAGCAGATATTGAATTGCTTGATGCATATTTAAGTGATGTTGAGAATTTTTATTATGATCTCACATCAGTTTATTCTCTGGAAGAAGCCAGAGATGTTTTTACTGAGCAGGATTTTTCGATAGTGATAATGGATCTGGGACTTATTACTTCCCGGGGTATAGATACTTATCGAGCCTTCAGAGTTCTCAGAATTGATCTGCCGGTATTGATTGTGACGGGATTGAATGATCAGGAAACAGGTATGCAGGCTATCAATGAAGGTGCTCAGGATTACCTTGTTAAAGGGCAATTTGATGGTAACAGTATGGTGCAGGCAATACGTTATGCAATTGCCAGGTATCAAATAGAAGAAAAACTGAGAAAATCTAATAAAGAACTCAGGAGATTGAAAAATAATCTTGAACAGCAGGTAGCTAATACCGTAAAAATGATGATGGAAAAAGATTCTTCACTCATTTCGCAATCTCAGCAGATACTCACCGGTGAGATGGTCAGCAATATCGCAAACCAGTGGAAACAACCCCTGAATTCTTTGAGTATGATCATTCAGACGATCAAAGATGCTTATGACTTTGATGAACTCACACCCCAAAAATTCGATGAAAAGGTAAATTTAAGTATTGAACTTATTAATTTTCTGGCCAGGACCATTGATGATTTCAGAGAATATTTTCTGCCTGGAAAGCAAATGCAGATTTTTGATCTGCATACCCTTGTAGAAAAATCTATCGGTTTTGTTGAGTTCAGTTTTGAAGCAGATATGGTAAGAATTGAACTGGATTTTGAGAAAAATTGCACTGCAACTGGCTATCCCAATGAATATTCCCAGGCTTTTCTTAATATTATCAATAATGCCAGAGAAGTGATAAAAGAGCGAAATATTGAGAATTCGGAACGGATTGTGAAGATAAAAGTATTCATGGATAATGATAAATCAGTTCTCACAGTGGAAGATAGGGCTGGAGGTATATCACCAGAAAACCTTCCAAAAATATTTGAACCCTATTACACAACCAAGAAGGGTAAAGGTACTGGTGTTGGCTTGTATGTTGCCAAAAATTTAATAGAAAAAAATATGGGTGGCAGATTAACCGTAAGTAGCACAGATAAAAGCACCACCTTCAGAATAGAACTAAAGTAATATCCCAAACCAAGACCTTGCGAATGGTGCCTGCACCTTCGCAATGGTCGAACAGAGAACAAAGAATAGAACACTGATGACACTGATAACGCTGATCAACACAGATATGAAAACTATACCGACTGATTTTGCTTACTCCCTAAATAGTTAGCTTCTTTATTTCTTTCCAAGGATTGAAGAAGGCTTTTTCTCATGGTTAACCCCCTTTTAATCTATTACTGTAGAAATGGACTATTATTTCTACATCAATTGATGATTTTACCTGAATTACTGATGTTTTTATTTATTCTGGCAGAGAGAAGTAAAATGTAGCTCCCTTATCCTCTTCTGCTTCTGCCCAAACTTTTCCATCGTGCTTATGGATCACTTTATCTACTATTGCTAATCCCACGCCAGTACCCTCATAGTTCTCGGAATTTTGTAACCTCTGAAACACTATGAACAATTTCTGGGAATATTGATCATCAAATCCAATCCCATTATCTTTAACAAAATAGACTACCTGCTGTTCTTCTTTATAACAACCAACTTCAATTTTTGCTGGGTCTCTGAGATTCGTGAATTTTATGGCATTTGCTAGTAAATTGGATATTACGTGCTTTAAAAGTGATTCATCTGCTGCTATTGGAAGCAAAGAGTGACAGACAAAATCTATTTTTTGCTCAGAAGCTAAAGATTTTTGTTCTTCATACACGGATGTAAATAATTTATTCATATCTATCTGAGTTTTGACAATATTTTGCCTGCCTAAGCGAGAAAATTCCAACAAATCCTCAATTAACTCGCCCATTTTACGGGTGCTATCTACGATAATTTTGATCATGCCTTTACCTTCATCGTCTAATCTCTCAAAATAATCTTCATATAAAGCATAAGTAAAACCAGATATCGCTCGTAGCGGGGCTTTCAAGTCATGTGAGACAGTATAAGAAAACGATTCCATATCTTTGATTGATATTTCTAACTGGTGTGTGCGTTCCTTCACTCTATCTTCCAATTCATCATTCAATTGATGTATTTTAAGCTCGGCTATCTTTCGATCAGTGATATCTACTGCTACCAGAACAGCTCCCTGGATTGCTCCATTGCGATTTATCAAAGCTGAGCTTGATATCAAAGCAGGTACTTCATTGCCATCTTTCCTGATGATCACTGCTTCTATTTTATTAAAGGTGAAATTGTTTTTGTCTGAGGAACTATTATTTTCATTTAATGTATTCAGCCAGGGAGTATATAGATCATTTGTGAATAATTTTAAATCATTGGAACCGACCATTTCTTCAAATTTATAACCCCACAAATTTACGGCAGCGTTATTAACAGTCTTGATTTTACCATCCAGAGAAAATACTACTATCGAATCATTAACTGACATCAGGATGCTTTCCAGGTAATTCCTTGATTTCTCCAGTTCTATCTTATCCAGTAATTCCTTCTTTTGCTTATCAAGCTGCAAAAACACTTTTACTTTACTGTTCAGGTAAAATGGATTATAGGGTTTGGTTACAAAATCGACTCCTCCTGCTTCATAACCCTTAAATACATGTAATTCATCTGAATAAATTGCTGAAAGAAAGATCATGGGCAGGTGTTTTGTAAGTTGTTCATTTCTCAAATATTCTGCTAACTCATATCCATCCATCTCCGGCATTTGCACATCGAGGATTGCCAAGGCAAACTCATGGTTGAGGGTCGCTTTCAAAGCTTCATTGCCACTGCTGACGGAAATTATCTCTACGTCAAGTTCCTGCAGAACCTGCTCCAGAGCTATCAGATTTTCCCGCTTATCATCCACGATCAATATTTTCTGTCTATCACTCATAACTTACTCCTATTCTTGCTATAAAGCAGTATTCTTTATATTTGAGAGTTTTATTATTAATTCCCCTATTTGCTCCAGTGGTAACACCTCGTCTATTACTCCAATATCTATTGCCGATTTGGGCATCACAGAAAATTCTGCTGTCGATGGCTCTTCTGCTATTGTAAATCCTCCGCTTTCTTTGATCTTTTTCATCCCCATCGTACCATCAGAATTAGAACCGGTCAGAATAATCCCTATCAATTTATCTCCCCAGGCATTAGCAGCACTTTCAAACAATACATCTATAGATGGACGTGAATAATTAACCTTCTCATCAATTGAGAGAGAAATCGTTTTTTTTCTCTCGACCAAAAGGTGATAATTTGGCGGGGCAAGATAAATTATTCCTGGTTTGATTTTTTCCTTATCGATTGCTTCTTTGACACTAAGTTGAGATATTTTATTGAGCAGGTTCGCCAGATAGCTATCCTCTGATGGAGCAAGATGCTGCGTTACTAAAATGGGCAGACTGAAATCAGCCGGAAGAAACGAAAATATTTTTATTAATGCCTTCATGCCTCCCGCGGATACTCCTATGACTATGGCTTTGTATGATTTTTCATTCATATTGTTACCTGCTGAGTTTAGATAACTCCTCCTGTAAATACAGCTTGCGATATATTTTTGAATTACCCTCTACCGCATGGTATTTTTTATTCCCGTCCCAGAACATCAAACTTTCCTTATTACCCAAACACAGGAATCCGCCCTGTAAAAGACTATCATCAAACAGATTTAATGCTCGATTCTGAAGATTTGCGTTAAAATAGATCATCACATTACGACACAAAATCAGGTTCATCTCGCTAAATGTAAAGTCTGAAGCCAGATTGTGATTTGCAAATGTGATATTCTTTTTCAATGACTTATCCATTACTATGGACTCATATTTAGCATGATAGTATTGTGAAAAAGATTCACTGCCACCAGACTGTTGATAATTCTTTGTACACTGCTGGATATTATCCAGTTTATATATGCCCTGTCTTGCAGTTTCCAGTACCTCATCATTAAAATCAGTTGCGAAGATGGTAGTTTTCTTGTATAGTCCAGCTTCCTCAAGTAATATTGCCAGTGAATATACTTCTTCTCCTGTGGCACAACCCGCATGCCAGACTTTGATATAGGGATATGTTTTTAATATAGGGATCACTTTTTCCTTGATTACCCGATACTCTCCCGGATCGCGAAACATCTCGGTTACTGTGATTGAAAATTCGTGAATCAGTGACTGAAAAAATGTTTCATCATGTAATAACCTGGGTATCATCTCCGATATTGATTTATAACCAGATTTTTTCTGATAGTGTTTTACTCTTCGTTCCATAGAGGCTCGGGCATAGTCTCTAAAATCATATCCATACCTGCTGTATATCGCATCTAATATCAGAGTTATTTCCAGACTCTCGATTTCATTTTCCCGCATAATATTTGTTACCTGTATAGCCAGACACGCAGCATGGAAAACAATCTGGTGATATCGACCGGCTTTGACATATAATCACTTGCTCCCGCTGCTATAGAATCTTCATAATCCTTTTTCATAGCTTTCGCCGTCAAGGCGATTATGGGCAGTTTACTATACCGCTCCTGTGCTCTGATTCTTCTTATGGCTTCATAACCATCCATTTCAGGCATCATGATATCCATTAATACCAGGTCAACATCCGTCTCTGTCTTCAAAATCGCTAATGCCTTTAATCCATTCTCTGCCTTGAGAAGATTAAATCCCTTATCACTTAATATTTTGGATAAGGCAAATACATTTCTCATGTCGTCATCTACGATTAATATTTTCTTATCTTTGAAAATCACTTCAGTATCATGCAGATTCGCGATCATTTTTCTTTTTTGCTCGGGTAGTTTATCCACCATTCTATGTAAAAACAATGATGTTTCATCAAGTAGTCTTTCCTGAGATTTCACTCCTTTGATTATGATGGATTCTGCATAATTATGCAGTTCCAATTCTTCTTCTCTGGATAGCTCTTTTCCGGTATATACAATAACCGGTGGTATTACCGCGTTTGTTTGCTCTAAAGTCTTCAAAAGCTCAAATCCTGTCATATCGGGCAAACCCAGATCAAGGATCATGCAGTCATATCTGTGTGACTGCAGTTCTGATATAACTTCGCTGCCAGTTTCTGCTTCGTGGCAGTGTACATCTCCATTACCGATTAATTTTACTATACTGTCTCGTAGATTTTTATTATCCTCTACTATCAGCAAATCTTTGATTCGTCTGCTAAACATTCCTTCAAGTCTCAAAAAGGCTTCATCTAATTCCTCTTTCTTTACTGGCTTGGTCAAATAACCTATGGCACCCTTTCTGAATGCCTCTATTGTGGAATCTTCCACGGACATGATGTGCACCGGTATATGCCTGGTCGCAGCATCATTTTTTAATGTATCCAATACTGCCCAGCCGTCTATCCCTGGTAAATGCAAGTCAAGGATTATTGCCGAAGGCTGATATTTTGCTGCTAATTCTAAACCCGCTTCTCCGGTCACTGCAGTTAATCCCGAAAAGCCTTTCTCCCGGCACTGATCAAGCAGCAGCTTGGCAAATTTTGTGTCGTCTTCAATTATTAAAATGCTTTGCTTATCTTCATCTAATTTGTCACGGTCATCTGCCAGCGTTATTTCGCTTCGCGGCAGCGGTTTGTATTTGTGAAAATCATTGTATGGTGTGACTGAGGATTTTGATTTTGAACTTATCATCGTTGGTGGGGATTCCAGATGTATTGGCAGATAGAGTGTAAAGGTTGAACCCTTTCCTTTGGTGCTGACAAGATGTATCTCTCCTCCTAATAACATGCTCAACTCTCTTGATATCGAGAGTCCCAGTCCCGTTCCTCCATATTCTCGCGATGTTCCTCCTTCTGCCTGCTGAAATGCTTCAAATATTATCAGTTGCTTCTCAACTGGAATTCCTATACCGCTGTCAGTGATTGATATTGCAAAACTCTTAGCAGCCTGTAATCCAGACTTTGTGAATTTTGTGTTTTCTGCTGGAAGCTTTATCTCTACTGTTATTCCGCCCTGCTTTGTAAACTTGATGGCATTTGACATCAGGTTCTTGATTATCTGGTGTAACCGCTGATTGTCGTTCATGATATATTCGGGAACTCTGGAATCAATTTTGATCTCAAATGCTAAACCCTTTTCATCCAGCATGTGCTTAAAATTATTCCTGATGCTGTCTGCTATTTCTTGTATTGGTATCTTCTCTATATTTATATCCATTCTGCCAGCTTCTATTTTTGATAGATCTAATATCTCATTGATCAATTGCAAAAGATCCTTGCCACTTTTATTGATCACTTCCGCTGATTCCTGCTGGCTATCTGTTAAATTTCCTTCCTTATTATCGGCTAACATACTCGATAGGATCAAGAGACTGTTCAATGGTGTTCGCAGTTCATGTGACATATTAGCCAGAAACTCTGATTTATATTTACTGGCTATTGTCAGCTGTTCTGCTTTTTGTTCAACTTCTTTTCTTGCTTCTTCGATTTCACGCTTCTGCCTTTGCAGCGACTCGTTTTTCTCCTCCAGTTCCTCATTAGATACTTCTAATTCCTCCTGCTGTGCTTTTAATCTTTCCTCTGATTGCTGCAAAAGTACCGTCTGTTCCTCCAGCTCTTCATTAGTTGTTTTCAGCTCTTCCTGTTGACTCTGCAATTCTTCTGTTAGCATTTGTGCCTTCTCAAGGGCACTGGCAAGTTCGTCTCGATTCCTCGCTGTCTCGATATTTATGGCTATTATTCCCACTGCCTGATCCAGATATTCAAGCTGTCGGGTATTTAGCTCATGCAGGGTTCCTATCTCAAGTACGCCTTCTACTCTATTCTCAAACAGGAAGGGTATCACGCAGATATATTGCGGGAGACTTTCTCCAAGTCCCGAAGTTATCTTTATATAATCTTCCGGCACATTCTTGATCACTATTGCTGTCTTTTCCAACGCCGCTTGACCTACAAGCCCTTCCCCTGATCTAAACCTGTTGGAAAGATTTTTCCGCTGCTGATAAGCATAGCTGCCTGTAAGCTTCAAAGTAAGACTGTTTTCCTGCGTATCCGTTAGATAAATAGCCCCGATTTTTGCCTCAAGATAATTGGCTATCTCTGTTATTATCTTATTACTGATCTCGGTTAATTCCAATTCTCCCTGAATTACTTCATTTAATTTCATTAGCCCGGTTTTTATCCAGTCCTGAGAAGATGCCTGTTTACTTGCCGCTTGAAGTGATATCTGCATTCTCTGGGTGGCTTCTGCAAGTTTGCCTATCTCATCGTTGCTCTTGATTTCGATCAATGTTTCCAAGTCACCCTTTGCAATATTATCTGTCGCATTCACCATAGTGATCAATCCTGTAGCTATCGATCTAGTTATTGATATTCCCACATATAGACCTATCAAAATGCTTAACGCCGATAAAAATATCGCGATTAATATTGCACGGTGTGAATTCCTGTCACTCTCTAACTTCCGTTTTGACAATTCTTCTACAACATTCGTTACTACTTCATCCATTAATAGTGAAGTCTTCCCATAAGCTGTCCCTACCTCATTTTTGGATAGCGATACTGCTTCAGAGTATATTTTATTATAATCAGGTAGGCTAGTTAGATTATAATCATCAGTTGCTCCGCTTGTGAGTCCTTTGATGAGTTTATCGATTTGATTCAGCAATTCTATATAAGTTTTCCACGCTATCTCAAATTCATTTATCAGTATTTGATTGCTCTCCTGTAATTTCATATTCCGTAATTGCGATAATTTCTGCCCTAATTCTGTCTCATTACGTAAAGAAATTGCATTTAAACTGCCCATTTCGGCTTTAGTAGTGACTATTAATAGATTCTTCTCGATGCGGTTCACTTCTGCCAGATGCCCCTTCACTTGATAGACAAGGATGATCTTCTGGGATTCTGAATCTACTATTTCATTTAAGTTAGAATTTATATGCTCTATAAAATACATGTCAAAAACGGATATTATATCAAAGAATATCACAACCAGGACTACAAAGAGCATTTTGCTTTTAATTGACATATTTTTTAGTAAATTCAAGTACCCTCCTTTATTGACTTACTGCCTATCAATCAAAACATTATATTTTTCTAAATAAAATACATTCTTATTATCAATACCAGGAAACAAAAATTATTTTATTCCTGTCAATATTTTTATTTTGATTTGATATATACCCCTTATTTTTATTTTGTAGTGGATTATTTTCTTCATTTGTAGGTCAATCATCTTAAACCTCCTGGATGCCTGTCTGCCTATGGCATGGGTCGAAGACTATGCCCAAGGCAAGTAAACCTCCCGGATGGTTGCCCCCACCCTTTAACATAAATTATTTCCAATGTGATGCTTAGTTAGGTTTGAATATAAAAATCAGTTGAATGCCAGATTTTAACTTTTTATACATTGAGTTGCTGGATTAGCTCTGAAAAGTGTACCACCGCAATCAAGAGTTTTAAATTGAGAAATGTGACCAAATGTGACCAAATGTGACCAAATGTGACTAAAATGTGACCGCCGAATTAATTGAGTAGTATATGTTTAACCTCCCCTGGTCACTCTTTTCGCGCTTTTCGAAGATACATACCCCTATATTTAACTTTCTTGTCAGAATTTGCCTGATTACACTACATTTAATCTCATTCAAAATTCAAAACTCAAAATTCAACATTACTTAACATTGCATTTTTGCCCCTTTTTTGAATATATTTACCCTATTTCGGTTTTTTTACTTGTGAAAACTACTTTCTCCTTGCAATTAACCAATAAACAGATAAATCACAAAAAAAGCCATTTCATTTGAAATGGCTTTAGATCACTAAAAATCTTATTGTTTATTTAATCATCAAATGCTTTATCAGTAGTCCACACCTTCCAGACGTTACCAACTAAGTCCGGACTTGGTTTCAAAGTCACTTTTCCGGGTTTCCAGCCAGAAGGAGTTGCCTGAGTACCTTTGCTTTCTCGCACTAACTGGAATGCCTGGATCTGGCGAATGGTTTCTGATACATTTCTGCCTACTGGGGGAGTGAGTACCTCAAATCCCTGGATAATTCCATCAGGATCTATCAGGAAGCGTCCACGGGTTTCCGTGCCACCCTTTTCATCATATACTCCATAAAGAGTACCGATTTTTCCTCCGCCATCTGAGATCATTGGATAGGGGATTCCGCCTTTCACCATTTTGGAAAGCTCATTATCATTCCACATTTTATGCACAAATATACTATCAACACTCACAGAAAATACTTCTACACCGAGTTTCTGGAACTCAGGATACTTCTCAGCAACTGCTGAGACTTCTGTAGCTCACACGAATGTGAAATCACCCGGGTAAAAACACAGTACGATCCATTTCCCCAGATAGTCTGATAGTTTCACCTGGATAAATTTACCTTTATGGTATGCGGGTGCCGAGAATTCCGGCATTTTTTGTCCAACCTTGATCATGCTTACCTCCTTTTTTGTTTCCATTACAGTTTGCGTCTGCTGCTCTTGAGGTTCTTCAGAAATTTCGCTTTCTGGTCGAGTACAGCCAACATCTAATTCTTCTTCCATGTTTTTACCTCCTTCTATTACTATTTAAAAAAGTCATTCTCGTGTTTTTTTGTCAAAGGAAATTACTATAATTCACAAGTGAAATAGTTTACTGGACAAATAATTGGGATAGAATATTGAAGTACTTAGAGAATAAAAAGGGGGTTTTGATGTCTGGTTTGACTTTTATTCGGACTACTCGTCTTGAAGAAGTGAGTAAATTTTATCTTGAAGATGTAGGTATGAACCTTTGGCTGGATCAAGGGGCTTGCAGAATTTTCAAATCTGGTAATTTGCTTTTGGGATTCTGCCAGCGGGAAGAATCTGAAACTGAAGGGATTATTACTTTCTTCTATGATACAAGAGAAGAAGTAGATGCCATGTATAACAAATTCTCCGGTACTGCTGAAAAACCTCCACGCTATAATCCCGAGTATGATATTTATCATTTCTTCTGTCGTGACCCGGAAGGAAGAGTTATTGAATTTCAAAGATTTGAAAGCAAAATGAATGAATATATCACTGCCAGTAAAAACCTGATGAATAGACGTAGCATCAGAAAATACCTGCCAGAAATGCCCTCCAAAGAATTGATCAATAAAGTATTTGAACTTTGCCGGTATTCTCCCACCAGCATGAATCGCCAGAAATATTACTATGTGATCACAGATAACCGCACCAAGATCAAGCAACTGGCAAAAGTCCGGGGAAATTCCACTTCTCCACTTTCAGAAGCTCCTATAGCTATTGCCGTCTGCTGCACTCCGGAAACAAAGCGCATTCAGCAGGATGCTGATATTGCTGCCACCTATCTTTTGCTTGCAGCTCACAGTCAGGGACTGGGTACCTGCTGGATAACCGATATGGATAGGGTAGAGGTGAAGGAATTGCTTGATATTCCCTTAGAGGATTATGTGACCTGCCTTACGCCATTAGGCTTTCCTGATGAATTCAAAGAGCTCCCTGCTCGCAGAGATATCTCGCAATTTGTAAAATCCGTGTAGGATATATGAAGATATATATAAACAAGTATTTTAAGGATAATCGACTCGAGAAGTTCCTGGACTTCGAATATGAAGTATATTCCAGGTCTGGCTTAAATGAAACCGAAAAGAGACTGATCAAAAAGCTGCCAGGGGTCAAAGAACCCAAACGGATTCTTATTCTGGAAAATCGTACTGGTGTGATTGGCATGATAGCATCTGATCTATTCCCGGAAGCTGAAATCGTCATCCAGAACATTGATATATTCCATAGTGACAAAATAGAGCATAATCTAAGCCATAACGAAGTTTCAAGACCAAAAGTGATCTGCCAGGCTGATATTGAAGGTAAATTTGATGCTGTGTTTTATCAGCAGACCCAGGCTAATCTCGTGAAAGAATTTGTGCTGGATCTGGTTCAGCAATGCCATGCCGCTTTAAAGAAAAATGGAAAACTCTGGCTGGCGATGGAAAAGAAAGAAAAGATTATCACAGAAAAGATGCAGGAACTCTTTGGTGGTGCCACAATTGATAATCTTAATGAAAAAGGGCTCGTTCTGATCGGTAAAAAGAAGAATAATGCCGTAGAATACCTGGATTATCGGGCTGATTTTGTATTCTCCAATGATGATGGACACAGCATAGCTTATCGTTCATATCCCGGCGTCTTTGCTCATCATCGCTTTGATGATGGGGCAAAAGCTCTGATGGAAAATGTGGAAATTCAAGACGGTGATTCGTTGATTGATATGGGCTGCGGAATAGGCTCAATCGGTATTGCTTTAGCTAAAATGAAGAAGTTGAAAAAAGTGTATTTTGTGGACTCAAACAGCCGTGCTATCAAGGCAACTGAATATAATTGCCAGAACAATAATATTGCCAGTTACCAGACAATCCTGAGCGCTTCAGGTTTTAATGCCCCCCATAAATGTCAGGTGTTTGTCGGCAATCCACCCTATTTCTCTGATTTCAGGATAGCAGGTATATTTGTCGAAGCCGCCCATGCAAACCTTCTGAAAGGTAGTAAAGCCTGGTTTGTAGCTAAGAATCCCCAAAAATTAAAGGAGATTATTAAGGATAAATTTGGTAATTGTGAAGTGATCAAACATCATGGCTATAATATCCTCATCGGTATAAGATAAAATCCAGACCTTGCGAATGGCTGAAAGCCTTCGCAATGGTCGGTTAAGTTATTTAAAGAACAGTTAGCATCCCCCCAGGAATTTATTGTAATGCTGGCTGCAAAAAGTAGCAGGAAAATCATTCTCATTAACCACCAACTTCAGTTGGTGGTCAACAGGAGCTAACATAAAATAGTGGCTTTAGCCACTTCCCACCAATCAAATATAATTGTTATATAATAAGTTATCACTCTCATTAACCACCAAATTCATTTGGTGGTCCTGGAGTTTGGACATTTTACTAAAATTCAATATTTTTCAGCTCTTATAATGTTGTTAAGCCAAATATTGAAATATGCTTAATATCTGTAATATAATAATTTACCCTTCTCATTAACCACCAAATTCATTTGGTGGTCAACAAGAGCTTGCAGAAAGTAGTGGCTTTAGCCACTTTACACAAAAATAAAATAATAATGTATGTTAGATGTTCTCGTAATAACATGAAATATATAGAGAAGTCACTGAAGTGACTACATTATCGTATGTACATAATTACCACCAACTAAAGTTGGTGGTTAATGAGATGTATAGTAAATGTCCAAACTATAGGACTTCTATGTAAATGAAGTTTACAATAATTCATATAGTGATCAGCATTATATTGTTTAGAAGTGGCTGAAGCCACTTAATATTCTTTTATTTTGCTCTTTCACCAGATTGAAATCTGGCATTAATCAGAGTGAAAAACACCCATGCCAAGGATGTGCTAACCCGCTCTATAATAATTAGATACCTATGTCAGTATTTAGAAAAACAGGAGATGCCAGATTTAAAGAACAGGCGGTTGATAAGATCAACCGCCTGTTTATATTAGTTATTATAGTTAAAGTTTATTTCTTTTCTTCCGGGCAATCAAGGCATTCTTCCCGAGATTTATGACCATCCTGAAAACGAGTCATTTTCAGACGGAAAAATATCGAATCCAGAATTGAATATATAACCGGGATCACCAGTAGCGTTAGCAGGGTGGCAAATGCCAGTCCAAAAGCAATACTCACTGCCATTGGCTTGTAATCACTGATTGTATCTGAAGTGGAAAATATTATGGGCATAAACCCTGCTATTGTGGTTATTGTGGTCATCATAATGGGACGAAATCTAATAACTCCCGCATTGATCAATGAATTCCACCGGTCAGTGCCCTGTTCTCTTTCTCGGTTTACAAAATCTACCAGTACAAGTGAATCATTCACCACTATTCCTGCCAGAGCCACCACAGATATCATTGTCATCATGGAAAATGGCAGTCCCGTAACAATAAGCCCGAAAATTACCCCGATCAAACCAAATGGAATAGCGAACATTACAATAAGTGGCTGAATATAGCTTTTAAACTGGGTTGCCAATATCGTGAATATCATCAGAAGTGCGATCAGTCCTGCAAGATAGAGAGAATTATAAACCTGTTTCTGCTCTTCTGCTGACCCACCGTATTCAAGGTTATAGCCCGTAAAGTTCTGATTAAAATTAGATAATATCCCCGTCTCACCAGTTAAATCATTTCCTTTCAGCATTCTGGTGATCTCATCGGGTGTTCTTTTTACTGTGGTTCCTGCCTCATCTACATAAGTAGTAGCATTTCCGGTTACAGATATCAGTCTTTTTCCATCACGATGACTTATTTGAGCATATCCGCCTGTGATCCGCAGATCAGCAACATCTTTCAGAGGTATCAAATCACCACTCCTGGATCTGAGCTTCAGGTTCTCCAGCTCATTTACCATATCCACCTGGTCTTCTCTGATCTTTACGATGATATCATATTCTTCCATTCCATCACCACGATATTTAGATACAGGGATACCATAACAAGCCTGAGCTATAAGGGTAGATACGCTATTTATAGAAAGTCCATAAAGCGCTATCTTATCATAATCAGGATAGATTTGAACTTCTTTCTTACCTTCATAAAAACTGGTTTCCAAATCTGCTGTGCCGGGTATTTTCTCTAATTCACTGATCAGATAATCACCTATATATTGCAACCTGTCCAGATCATCCCCTTCCACTCTCAGCTCAATATCCTGACCTGTAGGAGGACCATGTTGACTTTCTTCAATTTTATAGGAATAAAGCCCAGGCAGCACATTAAGATAAGTTCTAAGGCTCTTTTTAATTTCATCATGGGTAAATTCCATTTTATCGAGTTCAACCAGATCAACTTTTACCTCAGCAACATTTGTTTCCATCTTGGTGCGGTGATTTTCTGTGTATTGACCAATATTAGTTACCACTGCTTCAACATCTGCTTTCTCTGGCATGGTGGAGATATATGCTTCGAATTGGCTGACGATCTCATTGGTTTTATCAAGATTATATCCCACCGGACAATCTATCTTCACAATGAGAGTGTCATCCTTACTTTTGGGGAAAAATTCAAATTTCACCATTCCCAGGGCAATGCTGGCAATGGCAGCTATCATCGATAAGACCACGATCACAACAGTTCTGAATCGATGCTTTAGTGCTGCTGTGATTGTTTTTCGATAGGTATTGATCAGCCAGGTTTGCACCTTACTGTCATCTTTATGGGTTCTAAGTTTCTTCTCGCCAAATTCTGCAATATGAGATGGCAGGATCACCAGGCATTCAAATAATGATGAGATCAAAGCCAGAGAGATCACGATAGGAAATACCCGCATGAATTGTCCCATCATTCCACCCATCATAAGCAATATGGAAAATGCTGCAATAGTAGTTAATACTGCTGAAACAACTGGCCAGGCTATCTGTTTTGTACCCTCTATTGCTGCTTCCACGCGGCTATAACCCATTTCCCGGAACCGATGCACATTCTCCAAAACAATTATGGCATCATCCACTATCATTCCTAATACCAGTATTAAGCTAAATAAACTCAGATTATTGATAGTGATATCAAATTGACGCATAAGGATAAATGTGAGCATCACGGAAAAAGGAATTCCCCACGCAGCAAACAAGGCATTTCGCCAGCCAATAAAGAAGAATAGCACCAGAAATACCAGAATAATTCCCATTAAGGCATTCATACCAAGGGTGTTAATACTATTCTGCACGCGCACTGAGCCATCATTTTGCACCTGTATTTTTAATTCCGGCATTTCCTTCTGCCATTTCACTGTCAGCGTGCGGACATCTTTCATCACATTGATGATGTTTCCTTCGCCTTTTTTATAGATATTAACGTTTACGGCAGTTTCTCCATTTAATTTACCTATAGTAACCGGATCCTGCAGCGTGTCTTTGATAGTTGCCACGTCACCGATCCTGATTGCTCTGCCCTGATCATCCATGGCAATCACCTGATTGCTGATCTCTACGGTATTATCATATTCTCCCACACTGCGGATCAGGTAATCTACTCGACCAAATTTGATTGTTCCGCCGGGTGTATTGCTGTTTCGCATTGAGATTGCATTCATGATATCGCCAAGGCTGATATTAAAATTATCAAGTTTGTGAGCATTAGCTTCTATCCAGATCTCTCGCTCCCGCGTGCCGGATATTTCCACCTTGGATACGTAATTAATATCAAGTACATCATCCCTGAAGTCATCTGCTATTTCTCTAATGGCATTTCCAGAGAAATCCCCGCCCAGGGCGACTGTACATATCTCATTTACTTCCCGCATATTAAGCCGTACCAGGATTGGATCATTAGCTCCATCGGGCAGTCCTTTCACTTTTTCCATCTCAGTATTAAGATCATCCCAGCCCTGATCAATATCCGCTCCGGATAGCATACTGATAAAAATTGTAGCCATCCCTTCTCTGGAAGTTGAAGTGTAATAATCAATATCATCAATATTAGCTATCTCATCTTCGATCTTTTTAACTACCAGCTTTTCCATTTCTGCCGGTGATACTCCCGGATAGGTCACTATGATATAATAGGCACCGAAATCCACCGCTGGAGCTTCTTCCTTAGGTATATCTATCATTGTCCAGATACCATAGATGAACACTATGATCATGATCATATTTATCAGGATCTTGTTATCTACAGAAAATTTTGCTAAAGACATAATTTCTCCTGATTTTACTTTTTAATCTCGACCAGAGTATTGTTATTCAGACTATTTGCTCCTTCCACAACGAGGAGTTCTCCGGGTTTCACTCCACTGGCAAGTATCACATTTCGCTCGATTTTTTTGCCAGGCTCTATATATCGCTGTTCTGCCCTGTTATCTTTATTGATCACGTAAACCATATATTTATCATATACCTGAGTAAGGTTATTAATTGAAGTATAAAGAACCTGTTTATATGATGCGCGCTGGATCTTACCTGTTACAACCATACCAGGAAGTAGTGTTTTCCCAGGATTATCCAATTCGATCTCTACAGGATAATTCACTGAGCCATTAATCGGAGCAATGCCTATTCCACTGATCTTGCCTTCAATCTCGCTATCATAATAATCGCTGTTGATATATACCTTTTGACCAGTTTTTATTCCTGAAATGTCCTTTTCTCCCATTCCCGTTTTGATCACCAGTCTGCTGTTATCCACTATTCGGCAAACCTGCTGTCCCATACCGATATAAGATCCAACTTCCAGTTTAAGATCACTGATATATCCGGAAACGGGTGCGGTAAACTGGGCATTTTTTACTGCCAGCTCATTGTGTTTCAGCATTGCCTGTGCACTGGCATATCCTGCTTGAGCCTGCTTTAAACTGCTTTCAGCTGATATATAAGTACCCCGTGATACCTTTTCTGCTTCATATAATTTCTTTGTGGATTCATATTGCATATTTGCCAGTTCAACGGCTGCTTCTGCTGAAAGCAGGCTGGCGTTTGCCTGATCAAGATTATTTAAATAGCTGTCGTTTTCTATTTTACCAATTGTTTCGCCCTTCTTTACCCAGTCACCCAGCTTTTTATTTAGTGATAGCACTTTTCCGCTGCTCTCACTGGTGAGATAAATATCAGTTATCCCTTCCAGCATGGCAGTGAAACTCACGAATTCATCCAGATCGGCTAATTCCAGGGTTTGCACCATGACTGGTACGGCTTTTTCTACTTTATTAACGTTGCTCTTTGTAGCTCCTGGTCGCCCTTTACCACAACCAGTAAAAAATATTATCATGGTTAAAGCTAAGATAAGTATTTTAAGATTATACTTTTTCATTATTCCTCCATATTCTCTATTAATTTTATTAATTGCTCTTTATCATCCATTCCCAGAAGATTCTTCAAACTGGAAATCGATTCCAGAAAGCCCTGTCTGGCTGAGATATAATTATAATCAGAATTGATCACCATCACTTCTGTACTAAGTAGATCAGTGCTGGAGATCAAACCCTGCTCAAAGCTTTCCCGCATCTGGTTCCAGGTTTCCCAGGCAAGTTCATTGTTTACTTTAGCAGATTCCACCTGACGGGCTGTGGTAATTAGATTAAGGTAGGAACTGCGGATTGCCAGGATGATGCCATCTTCTGCGTTATCAAAATTATTTTCCGAGCTTTTCAATTGATAACGGGCAGATTGATAGTCAAGCGCATTATCTGCCAGCGGGAAGATCGGCATGGAGGCTATCAGTGCCAGACTGCCACTACCATCAAAATCCTGATTAAGATTGCTGTTTGACCAGTCATAGGAATAAGATAAATTTAAAGAAGGTAATAGATTACTACCTGCCATTGTTTTAGCTTTTTCTGCAGTATCAATGCTTATCCGAGAAATCGCAATCGTAGGATTTTGTTTCTTACCTATTTCTATCAATTGATTTTCCAGGTCTTTCTGGGCGGCTGGATCTGATTGCTTCAAGGTTTCCATTATAGTCTGATATGATGACATATCAAATTCTTCTACCTCAAAACTCTCAGTATAGCCCAGGTAATTCGCCAGCGCAAGTTTACCAAGCCCATAAGCATTCTGCACGTTCATCAAATCTAATTCTGAGGATAGTTTCTCTGATCTCATTTGCAAATATTCTGCATTGGAAAATAATCCTGCCTCTCGCTTGGCATGGGCAATTTCCAGATTTGTTGTGCTCTGCTCAAGTTTCTTTTCCAGTGCTTTCACCTGCTCACGGAAACCCTGCACAGCAAAATATTTCTGCTCCACAGCAGCCGTAATTTCAAAAAGCTTGCTTTGGTAGCTTGTTTTCTGTATCTTATAAGTATTATTGGCAATTTGAGCTGATAATAACACTTTGCCACCATTAAAGATAGGTTGACTGGCTGAAATGCCATAGGATGAAGTCTCATCCATAGTACCTGCAATTGTCTGACTGCCGGGATCAAGATATACTTTGCTGCCGCTTAGACTGGCAGAAGGTCCCAGTGCCAGATAACTGCTTTGCATTGATTTCTCAGCAGCTTTCATATTATTTTCAGCTGCTTTTAATTCCGGGTTATTTGACGTTGCCATCTTGAGAGCATCATCAAGCGATAATACTTCCACGGCTGATAAACTTGCTATTAACAGGGTAATTAATGTGATAAAAATTAGCTTTTTCATTTGTTATCCTCATTACTATTTGTTTTAAATATTTTATTATTTTCTAATTTCTCCGTGGCTACCAGAATATTATTAAGCAATTGAAATTCTGCTGCACCAAATTTATGAAAGTGCTCCATAAGCATGGTCAGATAAAAGGGAATGTTGCTCTCGGAAAATTGATCTTCATTTGCCAGACGCTTGTCCTTCATCTTATCATGATGATCTTTCATTATTTTCTGGCGATGCTTTATTAACTTTATAAAGTATTCCTTACTCACATTTCCATCAATGAACCGGAAAGCGTTCCAGAAATCAAAGGGGGAAGTAAACTTCTCACAGAAAAATATCTCATCCAGTAATTCATGAAAATATTTACAGCCACTATTTGTGATAGAATATACCTTTCTGGCTCGATTATTATCATCTACCTTTACTTCTCCTGTGAGGTGACCCTTATCTTCCAGACGTCCCAAAGCTTTATATACTGAGGGCATCTTGATCTTGATCCAGAACTCAATTCCCCGCTTCTCAAAAAACTCTGCTATCTGATAGCCATGCATAGGCATGCGTATCAAAAAGCCCAATACCGCTAAATCAACTTTATTCATTTATTACCTCCAACATAATCTACTATAAAAAGACAAATATCAAAATAAAACCCTGCCTAATATTGTCAAGTCCTATATTATACTTTATAATAATATCTATTATAGCACGACCTCTCTTTGGGTCAGATAACTCCTTTAATTCCTATAATCTGCATATCTCCCACAACAACTTAGCACGTACTCACATTTTTTTGTTAGATTGTGCTAAGTTGTTCTTGGCTAAATCCGGTTTTTGGTTATTTTATTGGTGGGGGATGCTTGCAAAAGCATCATAAAATAGTTTTAGATAAGGTGGTTATGATGAAAAATCTAACAGGAAAGACTGTGCTCGATTTTGTTCAGCGGAATTTTGAAGTGCATGGCGAATTTGAAGGCATCGTGTATCGCACCAAACGAAATGGCGATCAAGAACATTATCCCTATGACCCGGTATCCTATTATCAGCGGACTCCGCTGGTGATCAGAAATGAATCCATCAGGCGTTATGCTGCCTCAGTATCTAATCCCAGGCTGGCTGATTATAAATCTGTGATCAAAAAACTCAATTATTACACGCCCTATATTTTGCATCCCGGAGCGCAGAAATTCCTGGGTGAGACGGCATTTTATGTGCGTGAGCGGGGAGATTATGAATTGCTCTGGCAGGGCATGCCCATGGGATTTCATCAGATTATCGCACCACGCACCAGTGTGAAACTTGGCTTTCATGCGGAAGGTGAATTCGGGCTGGATTGCTATTTTCAGGATGAATTATACTGCCAGCGAAATTTTATCATCACATCCGGTGATCTGGAAACTGCTTATGACACGTGGCTGATTACCAATCTGGAGCATATTCTGAGCCTGCCCGAACCTGAATATGAGAGCATAAAGACCTATCGCAGAGGTCTGCGCAGCAAAGTTAACTGGGTAACTGCCCTCACCGGGAAATACCACGAGGAAGTGGTCTATGAAGTCCCGGATTACAGTTATAAAGATAACAAGCGGGAAAATCCCTGGCTCTATCACAGGCGAAGGTATGACCATATTGTGAACCCGCAGACACTCTATTTTAATAATAAGATAAAGGAAATTGCCCTAAATTGGCAAACACTTTCGCAATCAGAGCGTGATGAATGGAATAAAAGAGCCGCGAGGTACAAAAAACAGCGCTTAACTGGGTTTAATCTCTACACAAAGGAGAATATTGTAGCTTAATCATCTTGATTAAGTTCTATTTATTAGTTAATCAAGATGATTAACCTACAAGGAAACTCAATCTAAGTTAGTCCCGATACATCGGGATGAACCGAACCCGGGACATGAGTTCTGGACGGACAGAGGTAGTAACTGATCGCCAGAAGCTTAAAAATAATTTTTCTTATAAGCTTAATTATTTATTGATATTAATGTTGAAACCGAGGTTATCTATCAGTAATTAAGTAAGTTAAGCCACTAACTGTGGCGTAATAATCTATTATTTGGCAAAATATGATAACAATTGCTAATTTTTTAATCTTGACAAATATTAGCACTCTATTTAATCGATTGCTAACATCCGATTGAATCTTAATAGACACAACCGGAAGTTAGCTTGTTTTCTATTTTTTGATCAAAAACAAGAAAAATATTTTAACTTTCGGAGTCAACTTCAATCTTGAATAGATATAGTTTCATTCGGAAATAAAAAATTTAAGAGGTAATAATGAAAAAACCGAGAATTACGGTTACTCAAGAAAGTGAGACAGGTAGAAACCAGAGATTTCACGATAACTTTAATGGTCGTGATATGACAAGAAGTGAATTTGTTAAAGCAATCGAAAATGGTCGTTATCCAGATTATCACATCAGAATTATCAATGACATAAAGACTCCTGTTTCTGATCCAGATAACACTGAAAAAAACAACTTGGGGTAAAAGGGAATTGATATGAAAACATATCTAATAAGTTATGACCTACATACTCCTGGTCAAGATTATTCTTCTCTAATTGATGCAATCAAAGAATTCAAACCCTGGTGGCATAATTTAGATTCATGCTGGATTATTAAAAGTGATTCAACGGCTAAAGATATTGTAAATTATCTATATCAATATATGGACAATAATGACGAATTATTAGTTACAGAATTAGCCGGTACAACTTCATGGATAGGATTTAGTGAAAAAGCCAGTAATTGGTTGAAAGATAATTTATAAGTAATAATTAAAATACCTGGTTTTGATTGCTTAAAATGAAATAAGCAGCTGCAAAGGACATTGTAATTTTACAGCTGCTTATTTTCGAATATTCTTTTACATAAGAGCCACAAGTAAGAAAAAATGTACTATTACAATTTATATTTCAAACTTTATTTAATTAATAACCTATAATCCTATAAAATGGCCGAGAATAACATAATAATTCTTAAATTGCATAAATCTAAATTCCAATATTGCAGAAAATTGACAGAGTGGCTCAGAATAATGGGAGGGTGAATCTTTTTTTTTGCGGAGAAGTGGCTATATATAAGATTATTATTCAATAAGTAAAATAGGATATTATGTTGAAAGAGCAATAACCTCCTGATAGAGTGTTTGGAGATGTAAAATATCCATATCCAATATTGGTTCAAACATGAAGGAATTAAGGTGAATATTCTCTGGTGTCATTAGATTGACTTTATGGAGGATTTTCTTAGCATTTATTTTATCAGTAAATAATCCAATGAATTTTTTATATAGATTCCTGGTTTGATTACTTTTATGTTTAATCTCTTCTAAAAAAACCGGATCGTTAATTTCACTGATCATATATTGTTCAGCTTTAAGTCGAATTGCTATTGACATAACAATTTTATATTCTAGATTTACTGAGTTATCTGTATTTTGAGAAATGATAGAAGCTTCGGAAAAAATCAAATCAATGACTTTTCTCGAATGATTGGGGAGATTATTAGCAATTCCAATAATACGCAAGAATGCATCTTCTAAATTTCCAATATCATAATTATTAGTACCGGATTTTATGTGTAATAATGAGGTTAATTCATTGTAAATAGTATCATTACCCATATAATCAGCAAGATTTCTGACAAAAGGAATTGAAGCTATAAGCATAGAGTTATTTTGATGTAGATTATTTTTCCATACTTTAAAAGGGTCGTTTTGATAGTGCTCTTTTTCAAGAAATATTTCTGTATTATTTTTGATTGAAATCAGTTTATATTCTCTTGTCATATCCAATCTACCACAAACCGTTCTATGGAAATCATAATTATGAGTAAGAATAATAATTTTAAAGTCAGCGTCTTTAGAAATGTCGCTTAAATATTCTATTATGGCGTATTTATTTTTATAATCGAAAGAATCAGCTATATCATCAACAATGAATAATGTGTCAGGTTGCAGAATTTTCCTTGCTTCAACTTCAAAAATAATATTTAGAATATAAAATGCACGTTTTTCTCCCTGACTTATTAATTCTAAAAGTTTATCTTTTTCAATAATCTGAGGTTCGTCCCTGTCTTGGTAGGTATATTTAATGGAAGGATGAGAGCTTTTCAACAAAACTTCACTTTGGTTCTCTACCTCAAGGATA
>Ga0075120_10000345_pt1 | contig 38694 bp, 37 predicted proteins | sample AntAceMetag02UKL_FD_69792 | JGI IMG/M metagenome (GOLD analysis project Ga0075120, IMG submission 69792) | Saline lake microbial communities from Ace Lake, Antarctica - Antarctic Ace Lake Metagenome 02UKL | ecosystem: Environmental > Aquatic > Non-marine Saline and Alkaline > Saline | place...
TTTATTGCAGCAGCACAGTCAGCAACACTTAAAGGGTTGGTATAGATATAGGTATCTGCCTTTTGCCGGATGGCTTCGACAAGGGTCTTGCTTGCGGCAATAAAACCACCATTCACCCCAAAGGCTTTTCCAAAGGTTCCCACAATGATATCAGGTGCGGCATTGCAAAATTCAGCCGTTCCCCGGCCCGTCTCCCCATAGGCACCCATCCCGTGTGAATCATCCACAACAGTGATTACGCCATCCTTGAATTTTGAATCATATGCCTTGCAGATGGCATTGATTTTGTGGATGGGGGCATAATCTCCCCGCATGCTGAAGATCCCGTCAAATATGACAACAACACGGTCCATGCCAGGTGCAACTTCTTCAAGACAGCGTTCCAGGTCTGCCATATCGTTGTGTTTGAAAATGCCCTTGTTAATACTTGGGATATTGCTGATTCGCATGGCCCTTATAATACTGTTATGGTTGAGCTGGTCACCAATCCAATGGGTTTTGTTATTTGAAATGGTGAGGGCAAGCCCGCAGTTTGAGGTATAGGCTGAGTTGAAAATTTTGGCAGCTGGTTTTCCCACAAATTCGGCCACTCTTTTTTCAAGCAGGTCATGATGGATAAAGGTTCCATCAATAAATCTTACGGCACCGGGTCCAACACCAAATTCATGGGTTGCTTTGTCTGCCGCAGCTGCAAGTTCAGAAAGATTGGAAAGGGATAAATATGAATTGGAGTTCAGCCGGATAAACTCATTATTACTTCCAACAAGTTTATACCGGGGTCCTTTTTCACCCTTTGGCGGGAGGTATTGTTCAATTATTCTTTCAGGGGCTTTAGCCCTTCCTTCCTGTTTTAAGATTTCCAATTCCTGAGTTAAGGATATATCAAGTTTGTTAATGGACATTTGGTTTTACTCCTAAAAAATAAATAGTAACCGGCTAATCCCAGTCAAGAATAACTTTTCCAGATTGACCAGATCTCATTACATCAAATCCTTTTTCAAACTGGGTATAATGAAATTTGTGGGTGATTAAAGGGGTTATATCCAGCCCGGATTGAATCATGCTGCTCATTTTATACCAGGTTTCATACATTTCCCTGCCGTAAATGCCCTTGATGGTCAGCATGTTAAACACAACTTTATTCCAGTCAATATCAGTATTATCAGGCATAATGCCGAGAAGCGCAATTTTCCCGCCATGACACATGTTATCAAGGATTGATCTTAATGCAGCAGGGTTGCCTGACATTTCCATGGCCACATCAAATCCTTCTTTCATGCCAAGCTCTTTCTGGGTCTGTTCAATACTGGATTTTTTCACATCAATGGTGAGAGTGGCGCCTGCTTTTTTGGCAAGATCAAGTCTGTAAGGATTCACATCTGTCACCACCACAAATCTGGCTCCTGCATGTTTTGCAATGGCGGCTGCCATGCATCCAATGGGGCCGGCACCCGTAATCAAGACATCTTCTCCCAGAACATCAAAAGAAAGAGCTGTGTGAGTTGCATTTCCAAGAGGATCAAAACAGGCCAGCACATCCAGAGAGATGTTTTTATTACAATACCAGACATTGGTTACTGGTATGGCAAGATATTCGGCAAAGGCACCCGGTCTGTTTACACCCACTCCTTTTGTGTTCATGCATAAATGCCTTCTTCCAGCCAGGCAGTTCCTGCAATGGCCGCAAACCAGGTGACCTTCACCTGAAACCAGGTCTCCCGGCTTGAAATCCAGTACATGGGCACCTATTTTTTCAATTATTCCCACAAATTCATGGCCGACATGCATGGGAATGGGAATGGTTTGTTGCGACCATTTGTCCCAGTTATAGATGTGAACATCAGTTCCACAAATAGCTGTTTTTTTGATTTTTATTAAAACTTCATTGTGGCTGATGTCTGGAATTGGAACATCCTGAAGCCATAAGCCTTGTTCAGGTTTTGCTTTTACAATGGCTTTCATTGTTTTCATGGCATATAAATCCCATTGATTTGTATAAATATTAATATCTCCATATGGAAATTGCTATAACACAGATGGGAAATAAATACTATCCTCAGGGTTTTATACTTTTCTTGACAAAAAATATTTTTTTATCCTATTGTGACTGATAGTATATTTTTCCTTTAAAATTGTTCTGGAGATTTTGTCTGTAATGAAAAGAATATTGACTGGTCTGTTTTTTAACTTAATTTTTCTTAGTATTGCTATTTTTTCAACAAGACTGATCCCGCAGATACCTTCTCGATATCTTCCCGTATTGGAGCTATTACCTTTTTTGTTGCTATTAATTTCTTTTGTTATGGGTACAAAGTTCAACCGAAGCCTTGTGATTTTTAGTACAATCCTTTTTTCTCTGGTTTATGCCTATTTATTTTGGTTGCCAGTGATAGGTGGTGCCCATAACACTATGATTCTGAACAGTATTGCAATATTTCTTGCCCTGAACATTGCCTTGATTTCTTTTTATTCAGAGCGTGGGATCACTACATTGATTGGTTTAACACGGTTTGTCTTTATCGCTTTTCAGTTACTTGTCCTGGTGTGGCTGATTAAAACCAAAAATCCTGAATGGGTTCATATTATTAATATGGAACTTTTTTCTGAGTTAGAGGTTAAACTGCTGTTTTTTTCACAAACTGCCTTGCTTTCTATTTTGATTAGTCTTTTTGTTGTGAGTCTTTCTTATCTATACCGGGCCAATCCTTTTCGCAGTGCTATTATAACGGCAATGATTCTGGTGCTTTACGCGATAACATTTCCGGCAAAGGACCTTGCAACGATAGCGATTCTATTCAGTTTTGTACTCTTACTTCCTTTATTGACGCTGGTAAGCGAATCATATCGCATGGCTTATCTTGATGAGCTGACCAATCTTCCTGGTCGAAGAGCTCTGAATGAAACATTAAACAAACTCGGAAGTAAATATTCCCTTGCCATGCTGGATGTGGATCATTTTAAAAAATTTAATGATACCTATGGCCATGATGCTGGTGATGATGTGTTACGTCTTCTATGTAATAAATTAAAGGCGGTTACGGGTGGAGGAAAGGCATTCCGTTATGGTGGAGAGGAATTTACGGTGGTATTTTCCGGAATGACTGCCTCTGAAGTTAAAGTTCATCTTGAGCAGTTGCGTGAAAATATTGCAAACAATCTGTTTATACTTCGAAAACAAGAAAGGCGAACCACGGATAAGAAAAAAAGGGCAAATAAGAATAATCGTGAGGTGAAGGTCACAATTAGTATCGGTTATGCTGAAAGAAATGAAGATGCTAAAACTCCTGGTCAAGTTTTAAAACTCGCGGACAAGGCCCTATATAGAGCTAAAGGAAAAGGGAGAAATTGTGTTAGCAAATAAAATCACACTGCCTTTTCAATTAATGCAAGTAAACTTTTTTTTTCTTCAGGGAATTTATACCCTTCATAACTTTGGCTTAACAGGAGTCTTCCATTGGGTGCAGTCCAGAAATTTCCTGCATGATCAAAACATATTCTGGAAGTTACATTGAGGGCTTCAAGTGTTTGTTTGATTTCCAAAAGTTGCTCTTTTGGAGTCATACGTTCCATTTCATTTTTGGAAGCTTTTTCAAAGAATATTGTTCCGGGCCTTGGGGTAAAGGGCCGCGACCTGATGTAATGGGGATTGATTTGATTGAGGATTATTGCAGTGTTCTTTCCATGATCTTTTGACATGGCCTTGCCGCCGAGCCCCGGCATCCAGTATTCTGAAACCTGGAAGCCCGCATTCATGGCTTTATGGCCGCCTATGACATGGTCCTGGGGTGTGGTGCCTTTTTTTATTTTCTTAAGCAGGGCAGCATCTCCTGTTTCAAGCCCGATATGAAGCCGGTCAAGACCGGCTTTTTGAATTTTTTCAAGATCAGCTTTGGGTTTTCTCACAATGGTTCTGGATCGGCAGTATGAGGTGATTCTCTGGATTGTGGGAAAAGTTGTTTTCAGATGCTTTAAGACCTGAACCATATGATTTGTTTTCATGATCAGGCTGTCAGCATCCTGTAAAAAGACAGTCTTCCCTCCTGCTGCCAGCCAGTCAAAGAGCATGGAAATACCGGGATGGTAGCAGAGCTCAGGTTCTTTTTTAAGGAATTGAGCAAAGGTTTGGTTCGTAATTATGCCTTTTTGGCCCTGTTTTAAAGAAATCTCTTTTAGCTGCAAAGAAATATCATGCATGACATTGATATCATGTATGATTTCTTCAGGTTTCCGCAGTTCAAATTTTTCTGACTTGTACATGGCGCAGAAGGTACAGTGGTTCCAGGGACAGTTGCGGGTAAGCCGCAAAAGAAGGGATGCTTGTCCTCCTTCACTGGGCGGCCTATACATGCCCGTCTCAAATTCATAATTTTTCATGGAACATTGTTGCATGGATTCTTCCGGGAATCAAACATTACTAATTGCAGTTTGGAAAAAATACTTTGCACATTTCATTCTTGGGAATTTTGTATTTTTTTCAATATTCAATAAAAATAAAATTTTCAAAATTTGACCGAATAGATATCGTATGCTAACAATTATTATAAATCGAAATATTGAAAGTAAAATTTATTTTTTTTAAATATTGTATTCATTGTGAGAGTTAAAAATTTTCAAACTATGATAAAATAGCAATACTTAGTCATAAAAATTGAAATAAGGAATTTTTAATGGAAGAGAGAAAACATAGATTGCTGGATCGAAAAATCATTAAGAATCGTCTAAAAATACTAAGAGAGGGCTATGCTTCTTGTGCTATTGAAGATCTGCATATTACCCAGGACGATAAAAAATTTATGGAAAATATGGTCAATAAAGGTTTGAACCCTGATGAAATGATAAAGGAAATAAAAAAAAGGATGAATCTTTGAAGCGTTATAAAGTTGCAAAACCGCACTTAATTCCCGGTACAAATATTTTAAAAAATAAGCCAGGAATTACAAACTCAAAAGACCTTGACCGGTTTGAACTTTTATCTTTTCTTGCGCGGCTGGATACAACCCCTGAGGGTGATTTATCCACAGATCATTTAAGAAAAATCCATGCTCACACTTTGCAAGATGTTTATGAATGGGCTGGGGAATCCGTGTTTTTGCTCAAAAATTATGTAAGACTGTAGGATTTAGGCTTGACGTGTATAGACTGCGTGGGGAATTTTGGAATAATGCGTCAGAAGAATCTTTTTTTGGAGATAATCGGGCCTTGTCACGACTATTGGGAAAAAATCTTATACAAATCAAACCATCTGATTTAGAGGATAATCTGTTATGATTGCCCATAACTTAATGATTTAGGACCTATGATTTTTTAATAATCCAAGCTAAAGGGTTTGGATCTGTATTATTTTATATTCATTCTTTTTTTCCTTTGTTTTAAACAAATAAATAATTTAGTATAATAGCCTAAAAAAAATGAGAGCGTCAATATAGAAGATGGGTTAAAACTATTTTGACAAAGCATTGATATGTTGGGTATAAAAATTTAAACAAACAAAATTAATTAAAATTAAATTTATGGAGGATAGAATGGAAATTAAAGTTACCACAGCTGAGACGAACAGAACAAGGCCAAAAGATTCTGATCTGGGTTTTGGTCAGGTATTTACGGATCATATGTTTGTCATGGATTATTCTGAAGAAAAAGGATGGGATGATCCACGGATAGAGCCTTACGCTGACTTTTCTATTTCTCCTGCTGCCATGGTTTTTCATTATGGCCAGGCCATTTTTGAGGGATTAAAAGCCTATAAAACCCAGGATAAAAAGATCTGTCTTTTCAGACCCAGAGATAATTTTAAAAGAATGAACCGGTCTGCAAAAGGAATGTGTATCCCCCAGATTGATATTGAGGTTGTTATGGATGCCTTAAAACAATTGATAAAGCTGGAAGAAAAATGGATTCCTGAAACCCTTGGGACTTCTCTTTATATCCGACCCACAATTATTGCAACCGATCCATTCTTAGGGGTGCGGGCATCTTTTACCTACAAGTTTTTTATTATTCTTTCTTCTGTTGGTGCATATTATGCCGGAGGATTGAACCCTGTGAAAATCTGGGTTTCAAAGGATCACGTCAGGGCTGTTAAAGGTGGTGTGGGTGAATTTAAGACTGCGGGTAACTATGCTGCAAGCCTGATTGCATCTGAAAAAGCAAAAAAAGATGGATATGCCCAGGTGTTGTGGCTTGATGCCAATGAAAGAAAGTATATAGAAGAAGTCGGTGCCATGAATATCTTCTTTCTTCTGGAGGATGAATTAGTAACTCCTAATCTGACCGGAACTATACTGCCTGGTATCACAAGGTATTCAGTCATAAGCCTTGCAAAAAAATGGGGGATGAACATATCTGAAAGAAAAATCAGTATTGATGAAGTATTTAAGGCCCATGAAAATGGAAAATTAAAAGAGGTTTTTGGCTCTGGAACGGCTGCTGTTATTTCTCCTGTGGGTGAAATAAGGTATGGGGATAAGGTTATTTCAATCGGTGATGGTACGCCGGGTGAAACAGCTATGAAGTTTTATAATGCATTAACTGATATTCAATATGGAAAAGCCAAGGACAGTGAAAATTGGATTGAAGTAATCGATTAATTGGAGACAGTATGGCTAAAAAGAAAGGAATCACACCCATTGGTAAGAGAATAAGGCAGGCCAGGCTGGGAAAAAAAATCAGCTTGGATACCATAGCCAATGAAACAGGGTTGTCAAAAGAATTTATCAAGAAAATTGAGGCCGGTGATCAAAGGCCATCAGTTGGAACTCTTCTGCAAATTTCCAGAACCCTTCATATTGATTCAAGTTTTTTGTTAAAAGAGCAGGATGATGCTATTGAAGAGAGATCCAAGGCCTATACCAAACGGACGGATAACTATGCCTATACTCCTTTGACACCAACGGCTGAAAATAAACATCTTAAGGCTTTCAGAATTGTGATCGAAGCTGAAAAAAGTCATGATGGTGTTGGGTTTCAGCATGAGGGAGAAGAGTTTACCTATGTTCTTAAAGGCAAAGTGGAAGTCCAGGTTGGGGATCATGTCAATAAATTGAAAAAAGGTGATTCACTACACTTTAATTCCGGCGTTAAACACGACCTTCGAAATACGGGTAAAACAGATGCAGAACTTATTGTTGTGGTGTATGCACCATAGCGTTTCAGGGAAATAAAGGAGCCTATCATGTTATTCAAGCTTACTGATGAACAATTGATGATTCAGAATATGGTCAGAGAATTTTCCCGGAAAGTTGTTGCAGCAACGGCATCAGAAAGGGATAAAACAAAGGAATTCCCTGCTGAAAATTTCAGACAGATGGGTGAGCTCGGATTAATGGGGATGATGATACCACAAAAATATGGCGGTGAATCTGCAGATGCAATTTCTTATGTGTTGGCATTGTCTGAAATTGCTTATTCATGTGCGTCAACATCTGTTGTGATGTCCGTACAAAATTCAATTGTGTGTGAAACTCTTTATAAATTCGGGACAGAGGAACAAAAACAAAAATTTCTTGTTCCCCTGGCTTCCGGTGAAATAATTGGTGCATTTGGGCTGACAGAGCCTGAGGCAGGATCTGACCCCGTCAGTCAGCAGACAACAGCTGTCAGGGATGGGGATCAGTATATTATAAATGGAACCAAGCGGTTTATTACAACGGGCAAGCATTCAAAAGTGGTACTGGTAACTGCAAAAACAGATGAAAGTAAAGGACATAGGGGGATCAGCTGTTTTGTTATTCCCAAAGGGACCAAAGGCCTCATCGTCGGCCACATGGAAGATAAAATGGGGCTGAGAGCATCTGATACAACGGATATAATATTGGAAAACTGTGCTGTCCCGGTTTCCAATAGGGTTGGCAAGGAAGGGGATGGCTTTAAGATTGCCATGTCCGGCCTGGACAGTGGGAGAATCGGCATTGCTGCCCAATCGTACGGCGTTGCAATGGCTGCCTTTGATGCTGCCATAAAATACGCACAAAAGAGAAAACAATTTGGTACTGCCATTTCAAAACATCAGGCCATTCGGTTTCAGATTGCAGATATGGCCACCCAGATTGAGGCAGCCAAGCAATTGGTTTTCTCAGCAGCATCCATGAAAGACAGTGGCAAGCCTTATACAAAAGAAGCATCCATTGCCAAACTCTTTGCATCTGAAATGGTAAACGAGGTGACTGCAAGAGCAATTCAAATACATGGTGGTTACGGGTTTACCAAAGATTATAATGTTGAAAGATTTTATCGGGATGCAAGGGTGTTTACCATATATGAAGGAACCAGCGAGATTCAGAGAATTGTTATCTCGAATCAGGTGCTCAAAGACAAGAGAAAACCTTGATAATGAGCTGTTCGCTATTATCAAATTAAAATAATTTTGTTGGAAGGTGTTTCTTTTTAATTCGTGCCAGGGTCTGATTTATTTGTTTTATGTACATTAAAACATTCCGTTGTCTATTAATTGTCGTCCTTTTGCCGTGAACCGGTATTTTTGTGTTGGGCTTTTGGGCGAATCGGGCTGTGTCATTTCAATCAAATTCAAGGCAAGTGCCGGTTCAAGATACGTACGGGAAAAATTCACTCGATCTTTTAATTCTAAGGCTTGCATAAGCTGTGATCGGGTTATTTCTCCTTTTATTTTTTTCAGTAACTGGGTTACTTGCTGGGTTACTTGCTGGGTTACTTGCTGGGTTACTTGTTCGATATCCTTATTGTTTTGAACAAGTACCTGCTTCGCAAGAGACACAATAAACCGCAGTCTCATTCCTATTTCCATAATTTGAGGTTCCGGCAGCCCCAGTTCTTGTGCCTGTTTGAACATGCGAGGCACACCGGTTCCCCATTGTTCAATCAGATTCATCTCCCGAAAGAAACGGGCAATGACCGGATTTCTGATTCTCGATATACCTTGTTTCATATCTTTGATGGTCATGCCGGGCAGAAGGATTCCGGGATTTTCGATTTCAATGCGATCATCAAAAAAGGCAATCCGGATTGGCGCACCCCGCTGGGAGTAGTCTGCATGAACCAACGCATTAATGACAGCTTCACGCAGGATACCAAGGGGTATGCTCCAGACATCTTTACGCCTGACCTCTGAAAAATCAGCCCCTCGCATTGCATGTTTTTTCAGAAATAGCATGATACTATCCACTGCCTGTGGCAGATGGTCGTAAATTTCAATGTGATCAAAAATGTCTGATTTGTCTGTGCCGGTAAATCGTCCGCACTGCACCCATAGATCAGAAAAATAAAGAGTTCGTTCTCTGCCAAACAGGATTATTGCCCCTTTTGAAGGAACCAGCCTGCCCTGATGGGGTACAAGCAGCTTGAGCGTTCGCAGTTCTGTCTCTTCGACAGGATATTTTTCACGTACACTCTGGGAAATAGCCTTGGTATCTATATCATCAATGGAAAGCTCAGACATTGGCATCTCGTCAAAAGCTACTCCCTCAACAGACCGACAAAGTTCTGCAATCAGCTCACAGTCAGCTTGGCGGTTGGTTGAACCAAGCCTCACATAAACGCCGGTTTCTGCACCTTCTGAACGCAGAAAATGGGGTCGGGAACTGGAGAGAAAAACTTGTGCAATTAAAAGGGTTTTATCCTCAATTGTTATCATTTCGATGTTTGGCACAAGGCGGGGTACAATGGAATCGGCAATCATACTGCACAGCCGTTCCTCTTGTGATAGCGGGTCTTCAACTCCCAGAATCTGCCGGTCATCACTGACACCGATAATCAGCCGCCCACCAGCAGTGTTGGCAAATGCCACAAGTGCTTTCATCATTGATTTGGGTGAAGATAAATCCTGTTTAAATTCAATGGTTTTACCTTCAGGTTGTTCCAAAATCCTATGAAAGAAATTGCTCAATGTATATCGCCTCCCTGAACATTAACCTTCTCAGCTAACCTTTATTTGGTTTGAAGGAGAGGAATGAAAGGTCTTAGTAACCATCCTTAAAAATATCTGCGGCTGCTTTTACATCCTCTGGACAGAATACAAATAAACATTTGCCACCAGAATCAGACACAGACCCATAAACATAATTGATATTAATTTTTTCTTGTCCAAATTTTTTGGTAATTTTTGTAAATTCCCCAGGTTTGTTTGTAATATCAATGGTTACGACTTCTTTTGAGTCAAACAGGTAATCATTTTCCTTTAAAAGATCAATGGCTTTTTCAGGATTGTCAACAATGAGCCGTATCAGGGCAAATTCTGCTGAGTCTCTTCGCATGGAGCTGTAGCTTGCATAGGATGCAAGCCTTTTCAAGGATTTGCCCCTGGCCTCAAAAAGGTTCTGGACATAGGCAGATGCGTCCTGGATAGTGATGGCATCAATATTAATATTGGTCCCGGCTAAAAGTTCAGTTAAATTTGCAAGTTCACCAGGTGCATTTTTAAGAAAAAGAGATATTTCTATTCTGATCATGCTGCCTCCCTTATAAATTTATGAATCCATTCAAATACCTTTATTAGCGAAATTCACACCTTCATCAAATGCTTTCATGTTCAATGGAATGATCTTTGCCTTGGCTGCAAATTCTTGTTTTATGCATTCTTTTAACAGGTCAAGGTCAACCAGTTTACTTTTTGCGGCAAAGGCGGCCAGGGCAACAATATTGGAAGCCCTGATATTGCCGGCTTTTATGGCAATCTCATTGATGGGCACCACAAGCTGTATAATATCCGTTCGATCACTTGTAACGGGAATCAGGGAGCTGTTGATAAATACAATGCCCCCGGGTTTGACATCATCGACAAATTTTTCCAGGGAAGGCAGGTTCATTGCCACAAGGTGGGTGGGATTTTTAATGATGGGAGAGCCTATGAGCTTGTCGCTGATGACAACTGTGCAATAGGCCGTTCCCCCACGCATTTCCGGCCCATAGGAGGGTACCCAGGCAACAAATGATCCTTGTTTCATTGCTGCATAGGCCATAAGCTTGGCGCTTAATAAGATTCCCTGGCCTCCAAATCCTGCAAATTTTATTTCTGTTTGCATTGGTTTCTCCAAAAACAACTATAGTGTTAAAATCAGTGGTGTTAAAATTTTGTATTTTATTCAGGGGTTTTAAAATCACCCAGTTCATAATAGGGCAGCAGGTTCTCTTCAGCCCATTTCAACGAATCAAGGGGGGTAAGCCCCCAATTGGTCGGGCAGGTGGATATTACTTCCACAAGACTAAAACATTTTCCTTCCACCTGGTATTCAAAGGCTTTTTTAATGGCTTTTTTGGTTTTGTTGATCTGCTGGGGTTTAAGAACCGCCTGCCGTGTAATATAACTAGGTGTTACCAGCTGACTTAAGAGGTTTGCCATTCTTATGGGCATTCCCGTCAGGTCTGTATTCCTTCCCGTGGGTGCAGTGGATGCACGCTGGCCAGGCATGGTGGTTGGGGCCATCTGTCCGCCCGTCATGCCGTAGATGGCATTGTTGATAAAGATGGTGGTAAATTTTTCTCCCCGGTTGGCTGCGTGAATAATTTCTCCCATGCCTATGCTGGCAAGGTCCCCATCTCCCTGGTAGGTAAATACAATCAAATCAGGTCGAACTCTTTTAATGCCTGTGGCCATGGCAGGTGCTCTGCCATGGGCAGCTTCCTGGAAATCACAGTTAAAATAATTATATGCCAGTACTGCACAACCCACAGGGGCTATACCAACGGTTCTTCCCTGGATACCAAGCTCGTCTATGACTTCTGCAACAAGCCTGTGTACAATGCCGTGGGTACAGCCCGGGCAGTAATGTGTCATAGTGTCGCTGAGGGCTTTTGGCTTTGAAAATGCTTTTCCCATTATATGCTCCTATATCATTGCTTTGATAATTTCGATGATCTTTTCCGGTGACGGTATGTCTCCGCCGCATTCGCCATAAAATTCAACGGGCCGCTGGCCTTTGACGCACCGTTCAACATCTTCCACCATTTGTCCCATGCTCATTTCAATACTGATGACGGCTTTACAGCTTTCCTTGGTGGCAGCATCAAAGACTGCCTGTTCCGGAAAGGGGAAAAGGGTTTTTGGTCTCAGCATGGCCACTTCAATGCCTTCTTGCTTCAAGAGGTCAATAGCCGTCCTGCTCACGCGACTCATGGTGCCGTAGCTTGTGATCAGCACCTTGTAATCCACATCTGTGTTGTAAGCTTCAAACTGGATTTCCTCTTTTTTCATCTGGATGTATTTGGCTTTCAGGGCCAGGTTGTTGTTATTGAGTTCTGTGGGATCCAGAAACAACGATTTAACCAGGTTTCTTTTTTTGCTTTTCCGGGTATCCATGCCGTTTGTGGCCCAGTCGTCTTTGTTGGAGGGCTTTGTTGCCAAATCCTCGGGGAACTCAACAGGTTCCATCATCTGGCCTATGAGGCCGTCTCCCAGGATCATTACAGGTCCCCTATATTTTTCAGCCAGGGTAAATGCCTGCATGGTCATTTCAACGGCTTCCTGAACTCCGTCCGGTGCCAGAACCAGCAGATGGTAATCCCCGTGTCCACCACCTTTGGTAGCCTGAAAATAATCCCCTTGGGAGGGCAGTATCCCCCCAAGACCCGGGCCACCACGCATAATATTGACAAAGACAGCCGGACAATTGGCCGCGGCAATATAGGAGATGGACTCGCTCATAAGGCTGATACCAGGGGAAGAAGAGGTTGTCATGACCCGCTCCCCTGCAGCTGCTGCACCAAAGATCATATACCCTACTGCCACTTCGCTTTCTCCCTGGAGGAAAACCCCGCCCTCTTCGGGCAGTCTTTTTACCAGGTATTCGGCAACTTCAGACTGGGGGGTGATAGGATATGCAAAATAATTTATACAGCCTGCTCTGATGGCTGCTTCAGCTATTGCTTCATTCCCTTTCATTAAAACTTTTGCCATTATATTTATCCTTTAATTTACGTCTGCCGTCTTGGTTTCAACAATACTGATGGCTACATCCGGGCACATGATACAGCACATTGTGCAGTGAATACAATCTTCAGGTCTTGCCTGAAAGACTGGAAAATGTCCTTTTGCATTTACCTTATCAGTGATCTCAAGGACGTTTTTAGGGCAGACATTGATACACAGCCCGCATCCCTTGCACCGATCAGAATCGATAATATGTTCGTACGCCATTTAAAATACTCCTTAAATTATCAAAGGCTTTTTCCAGGGTGGTACCAAGGTCCTGTCAATGGTCAATACCGGACAATGAAACCGGTCCATGTCAAGCTTTGGTATCATCTGGGATGAAGCCGTTATAAATTCAATTTTAAGACCAGTGGCTTTTGCCACCTCCTTGACAAGATCATATCCCTTGTAAATATGTTCAGGAGTGGTTTCGTCAATAAGGTTGGCATTGGACACAAGTCCTGTGATTTTTATTTTTGAAGATGCTTCAATCTCCTGCTTTATTTTAAGACAGCCCTCAACAGTTCCAGTATATGGTCTGAACAGGTTTATTACCTGGAGCATATGGACTGTTTTTTGTTTTAAATAATTTTCAAGGGCTGCCAATACCGTCACACCTACGTCATCGCCACCAACATCCAGGATGGTCAGTTCAGCGGGCTGCTGGATCATGCCGGCCACAGCCGGGGCGAGAATGGGCAGGTCAGCATGCATGTATTGACGGTCAGGCAGTACCACCTCAACGCCAAGTTTTTCCAGGGCAACCCTTGCTTCCCTGGATCTGAAATAGGGATTGACAAGATCAAGGTCCGTGATTTTAACTTCCATCCCTTTTAATCTGGATTGTGCTGCAAGGTTTACTGCGATTTCGGATTTGCCGCTACCATAGTTGCCGCAAATGATCACAATCCCTTTAATATCAATGTCCAAACATTTTCCTTTAATTCTAACGTCCTGAGTAAACAATCTAAAACTTGAATTAAATCAAATTAGGCGCTGTTTTGCAAACATTTTTTTTGTTTGGCCAATTAATTCATGCCAGTCTGAATAAAAAATACCCTATAGCTGGGTATCTTGGGCTTGATGCCCATTGGTAGTATCGTACACCGCGCGAACCTGGTCCATCATCTCTCAAAGATTTGAATTTTTTTAAACAAGTATTTATTGAGGGAGGTACTATTGTTTGGCCTAATGGCGCTGATTTCATTATCATACATTTTGTTTGTGCTTTGTTCAGGTCAAGTTTTACGGATGTTTTTTGAACTTTTAAGGGAATGTCGGTTAATAAAATTAAGTCATGCGTCAAAAAAGACCGCCATTTCAAGGGTTTCGGGAGATTTTTGAAAATAGAGTCTACCTGTTGCACAAATTTGTGCAACAAGGCCTCCGCTTATTTGGAAACCAGGGAATCCCTATCTTTGCAAACCCTTATGGAATCTAACTTTGACAGCAATTTATGGACCCTTTCAAGGGGTGTTTTGCCTACCGTCAAGTACCCAATGTGAAAAGCCTGGCCCTGAGGGCCAGTATATTTGCAATAATCTGACTGTCATCATGGTAACAGAATTCGGGGTGTTTAGTTCTGGCTAAAGTCAAGATCAATAAATTTTCAAAAAAACACTGGATTTATGTTGCTCACCCTTGCTAAAGAAATATTCCAGTCGCAAAACAAAAATATTTTTTGCCCAGAATGCTCAAGGTTACAATTGATATTCTTGATATTTGAAGGTCCGGTGAAGGTAAAGAATCGGATAATTATACTTGACTCAACGAAACTGATTATTCAGCTCTATATTATTTACTGGAATATGGAAAAATGCAAATTTTGCTGCCACAGGTCCATATAGGTGAATCGAAAATTTTTACATAAAAAAATTTGCATTATCAGTATTTTAAAGTTTCCCCCCAAAATTTATCATAATTTTTTCTTGCATGATCATAAGACAGGCGATATAAAACCCATAGTCAAAAATAGAAGTTTGGGTAGATTCTCAGCGGCACTGTTCAACAACATTTTATCAATAATCCCGCTTGTCGATTCCACCGCTTCAATAATTTTAAAGACTATATCAAATTTAACAATATGTAGTCTCTTTTTTGGCGGGGCTACATATAAACCGCTTTTAGTTAGCTAAAAGAACGAAGGGGAAAAATGACTAATTTAAGTGTAAATTTAAACAAAATCGCATTGCTTAGAAATTCACGTGGAAGAAATTTCCCAAATGTTGTTGATTTTGCAGGCAAATTCTGTGATTTAGGGGTGCAGGGCATCACTATTCATCCAAGGCAAGATGAGCGACATATTAAAGTACAAGATGCATTCGATTTGGCTGATTTCCTCACAAATAAACCCAAAATAGAACTAAATATTGAAGGTTATCCATCTGAAGATTTTATTAAACTGATTGAAGCAACTAAACCTGATCAATGTACTCTTGTTCCAGATGATGCCAATCAATTAACATCTGATCATGGATGGGATTTAAACATATATGGACAAGAACTAACAGAGATACTAATTCAAATTAAACAATTTGGTGTAAGAACATCTATCTTCTTAGATCCTGATACTACTCAGATTGATTTGGCTGCTAAATTAGGAGTTGACCGAGTCGAACTCTATACAGAATTATTCGCATCCTCATTTAAGACTGATAAACAAGATTTTGTTTTTAATCAATATAAAGCAGCCGCCGCTCAAGCAAATTTGCATGGTATTGGCGTAAATGCCGGTCATGATCTTGATTTAAATAACTTACCTTGGTTTCTAAAAATAGAAGGAATATTGGAAGTTTCAATAGGTCATGTTTTAACTACCGAATGTATTGAATACGGTATTAAAGAAGTTGTTCATAGATATTTAACAATATGCAATAGCTAACAAATTGATACACCGGAATCCAGCAGCACAAACTTTGTTGGAGCGGATAGCGCAGCGAAAATTTCAGCGGCAGAGAATGTGAATAACCCTTCCTTAACCCACTTTCCTATGGCCTATTAGCCAGCCCCTGCACGCAGACAAGATGTAAATTTTATGGTAACATAAAAGTGTTGCTTTAGTCTGTTAAATATGAAATCTTTTGATTTTATAAAAAAAATAACATCAATTTTAAACAGGAATAAATGGTTTGCCAATAGTCAAAAAAGAGTTAAAACAGTCCATAGTAGACGGGGAATGAGACTGTATAATAAGGGCTTAACAGTTGGAACGTGGGGAAATCTGAGTATTAGAGATCCGGAAACAAATCTGGTTTATATAAAGCCCAGTGGAATGAATTACCCTGAAATCCAGGTGGATGATATTGTTGTAATGAATGATAAAACACAAATTGTGGAAGGACACCGAAAGCCCTCTGTTGAGTTCAATTTTCATATTGCAATTATGACTGATAGAAAAGATGTCAATTGTGTTTTATCATTCATTACAAAAGCATTAAAACTATAAATCCCAAAAAAGAGAGCAAGGTATATATGCTTACAGCATTACTAAAAAAGGTTAATTCTTCTTGATTCTTCTCAATAAACAAGGGGAATATAAAAGGAGGCGGTAGCAAAATAAACCCAAAAAACAGTATACCAAACTCGGAATCGATCTCTGTTGTTATTGCGGTGATGGCATAATATATGCCTGTGCCAACAATCAAAACTGTCACTAATCTGATCCCCACAAATACCAAAGTCTGGTTCCATTTAATATTACCGAGCCTTATGGAATAACCCACAACAATCAAAATAAGTGGACCAGTTATGGGAACCAGCATAGAAAGCGTAGCAATAAACCCCTGTCCCACAATAAAACCTTCTATAATCGGGTATAGATTGAATATGTTTACTGTTATACCAGATATAATGGCAATAATTATTGGTGTGGTAATAAAGGATTGGAGGTATTTTTTAATTTTAATATGTCCAGTGTTTTTATATTCCAGCATCGGTATATAAACAAACCATATGAATATCTCATGACCAAGGGCAATAAGCACCACTACAGCCAATCGATCCACTCCCCAAAGAGAGGTAAACAGAGCAACCCCAACCATACCAAATTCAAATCCGGTAAAGAACTCGCCCGTGTACTTCAGTTTCAGGGCTTTTTGATATAGTCTGCCAAACCCATAGAGTACACTGCAAAACAAAAACATTAACACAAACAAAACCGCATACTCAGGCTTTAATGGTGCCTTAATAAAGGTAGTAAATAATACGGCAGGCAGAGAAATGTTGATTATGATATATTTTAGCCCTGTAACGATTTCATCGGTAAAAGTTTTTATCTTTTGTAATAAGATGCCAATTCCAAGAATGACAATCAGAGGTATCAGTTTTGTTATAAGTAGTTCCATGTTGTTTCACACCATTCAATTACACAGCAAATAGTCTGCGATCAGCTACACTGCCGAATTTGTTTTTATTAACGACCTTTTAATTTCTATTGAAAAGTAATCATTTCACATCGACCCAAAGGTGATCCAATAAGTTTTGAGTTTGGAGAGTAATATTTATGCTTTGCGCAACTGCTTTTCCCATTGAGTTTTTTGTCAATGCAACAAAATCTTGAATCATATGGACTGTTTGAGGTAATTTATTTTGAATAGAAACATATTTAAATTGATTCGGTGTCATCATTTTTTCCCGTATAGTATAACCCACTTTGAATTCAGGGTTATCAAAAACAAATCCATGAGCCCAATCTAAAACAAAATCATCCATATGCACCATGCCGTGCGTTCCGAGTATATCCAAATCCATTAAGCATACGCCCGCGTTATAACCAAAATCAAAGGTTGAGGTTTTTCCATCTTCAAAAATTGCCACGCCTGCACCTCGTATGATCGCTCCGGTTTCATCGTCCCGTTCTACAGCCGCTTTCAAATCCTTCAGCTCTGCTAGATCTTTCATGTATTCAGTGATGGCTCGCATTGAATACCAAGCCATATCGCCAATTGCGCCTGTCGGCTCTTTCTTTTTATCGAACCGGATATTAGCTCGGTCCATGGATGGAAAAAAGAAACAGGTTCGAATTGCTTTAACCATACCAATTTTATCATTTATATCTGCTTGTAATTTTTTTGTACGGGGATGATGAACGAAATGGGTAGCATCCATGAACGCTACTTTGTTTTTCTTTGTCTCATCAACAATACGTTGGACAGAACCGAGGCTTGCAAACGGTTTTTCAGCCAGAACATGCTTTTTATTCTTTGCGGCCTCAATCGCCACAGTCTCTCGAACAGAAGTTGGGGTACATATGTACACTGCATCAATCATGTCACTGGCTACCAACTGCTCCCAGTGGTCGAATACTGTCTTGACACCATGAATTTGCGCAAACGCATCAGCAGATTCTTTTCTGCGGCTTGCCACAGCTACTAAATTAGCATCTTCACAGCCTTTGATTGCTTTAGCGATCACATTAGCGATCATGCCGGTGCCTACAAATCCAAAATTTAATAATTTATTCATTACAATATCGGGATCTTTGATTAATTCATAAGTTTAATTATTCTATAAATTTTTCTGGCTGCCTAAAACGTGGCCATGGAATCAAAAATCGGTTTTGTCTGTTTGAGTAGATTCTGGTATTCCTTGACAAACGGTTGATATTGTTTGTGGGCGTTCATGTCAGGGTCAATAGTGCTTGTGGTAGAAACAAACCGCTCGGCTGTTTCGGCAATGTCGTTAAACACACCCACGGCATGACCGGCAATGATCGCCCCGCCCAAAATCCCAAACTCTGTTTTATTTCTATTTGAATAGGGTATACCTAAAATATCAGCTTTTATCTGCCGCCAGAGATTGCTACGGGCACCACCAGCGATATTGAAAGCGGCTGTCACTTCGAGATCCGGAAGCAATTTCCTTGTAATATCAAGATAATATGCATACTCGTACCCGACGGCTTCTAACATGGAACGGTATATATGGGCCTTTGTATGGGTCCAGGTCAACCCTAAAAGAGCACCATGGGTATGTGGGTCATTGGGACACGTCCGGCCGGAGAAATGCGGAAGAAAGAGCAGCTTTTCCGATCCAAGCGGAACCTTTGATGCCATTTGGTTCAGGCGCTCATAAATATCCTCGCCAATTGCATCAGATTCCTTTTTTTCATATGCGACCATCTCATCCCGAAACCATCTCAGGTTCAGCCCGCCGCCAGCAATATAAGCCTCTGTAAAATATAAACCAGGGATGACATGGGGGCATGTGAAAAGGGTTTTTTCTTTTACATCGGTAACAAAGCGATCAATGCATACATTAAACAGAGAAGCAGTTCCGGAAACATCAACAACCATGCCAGGCCTGACCATTCCTGCGCCCAGCATACTTGCAACACAATCTCCACATCCGGCAGCGATGGGAGTTCCGGACATAAGGCCGGTAATCCGGGCAGTCTCATCGTTTACATGACCTATAATGTCACATGAATCTACAATGCGAGGTAGTTTTGCCTTGTCCACATCGTATAATCCAAGCAATTCATCAGACCATACTCCATTCTTAGTGTCACTGAATACGCTGTAATTGAGATAAGTTTTATCAATAAAAGCGTCTTCGGCCTTGAGACCTGCCATACGACCTGCCACATATCCGCCGGGCTGCACGAATTTAAAGATATTCTTGTACACCTCAGGGTGTTCATTCATCCACCAAAGTATTTTTGCACCATGGGAGAAAGTAGGCGGACCACCGGACAAGGATATGATTTTTTCCTCATTCTTTTTGAGTTGCGGAAGATAAGCGCCACATCTTGAGTCAAGCCAGGAATCGTAAACAGTGGGCGTTCCCCAGTCCTTATCAATTGTGCTGACTCCTGCCTGCTGGCTGTCTATGGAGATGCATGCTACGGACCCTGCATCTATGTTGCCTTTTTCTAAGCATTCTTTGATTGTACGAATTACAGAACCATAAATTTCCTCTGGATCCTGCTCTACAAAACTCGGTTTAGGGTAATAGAGTTTTGATTCCTCATACGCCTCTGCAGCAAGTACGCCATTTTCATCAAAAACGCCTGTTTTGGTTCCCGTCGTTCCGATATCCACACCAATAAGATAGGTTTTAGACATTGTTCACCTCCTGATTTGTTTGACTTTAATCCCCTTATCCTTGGTCCCGAACTACTTGGTCCTGGATCAAGTTCTTTTTTTGAAGCACGTATTTTTCGATCATCTTCGCCACCCCGCATTGGTCATTGGACGGGGCGATCATCGGGGCTCTGTCCTTAACACTGGCAGGTGCGTTGTCCATGATAGCTCCCACTCCGGCCCAGTTCACCACCTCCAAGTCCGTGTCGTAATCCCCCATGGCCATGACCTCATGTCGGGCGACACCGAGTTCCCGGCACAAAAATTCTAATGCCGTTTTCTTTCCGGCGCGGGCAGGAACGATGTTCACTGTGCCGGCATTGGAATAGTCCATCATGATGTCCGGCTTGGCGATCGCGGATAAGTTTTTATACACCTGACCTAATTCCCTGTCCCCGTCCTCTTCGCTGTGGAGCGCCAAATTCAGGATGGGCATCTCCATCCCCTTCCCGTTAAGAAACTCATTTCGGTTCAAGGTTGTATAATCTTCCATACTGTTGGTTTTGAGCCAGTGAACCATGCTGGAATGACAGGCAACGTCCCTATCCCCGTAATAGATATATGTTTGCCAAGTGGAGAGAAGAATCACTGTAAGGGTCGTGTCAACAAGGATCGGGGAAAAGGCCTCTAATGACTTTTCAGGAAGAGGTGTTCGCTCGAGGATTCTCCAATTGTCACCCACGTCCTTTTTCACGATCAATGCCCCTCCAACGGCAATGACAGGGTGCTTGAAATTCATCATCTCAGCCAAGTACTCGACTGCCTTCAGGGGTTTTCCCGTATTCAAGATAATATGGACACCCTGATCCGACGCCATTGTCAGGGCAGCCTTGTTCTCGGGGGGCAGATGCCCTTTCCGGTCCAGGAGCGTGCCATCCACATCCAAAGAAATCAGTTTGATCATCACCTGCTCCTCTTGTTCGAAAAATTCGACTTTTTATAACATCAAGGTATGAGGCCTCTGGGAGGTCTCATACATTGATGGGTTCAACTCATTTGTTCATTACTTTCTCAAACCAAAGATTTCCTTTTCTCCGGAAACGCCCCATCGATCAATAGCAGACTGAAGTTCTTTATACTCCTTGCCTGCCTCTCTGAGATCCTTGCCGGCAAGGACGGCATCAATAGATTGACGCATGGCCATGGCGCCCGCGCGGGGTCCCATGGGATGGGCATGGACGCCGGCACCGCAGCCGAGGACCTGTTCGTTTCCAAGTTCATCCATGAGAACTTTGGTCATTCCAGGATGCACTCCCCCACCTGCCAGGGGCATACTCGCTTTAATATCGGCCATGGGCTCCTGGAGGCTGAGACTCACTTTCATATAGCTCTCCATGTTGTGGGGGATTTTACCGTGGGCTGTGGGGTAGACGGCTATGTCTGCACCACAGAGCCTGGGAAGTTTTCCTAGTGTCAGGTGGGCACTCATCCCCGATAACTCGGACCAGGACATGGCCCCTACGAAATTGGGATGACTCATCAAGGGAACGTTGATCTCTGGGTTCTCAGCCAACTCCTGAAGCATGCCCATTCCTGCGGTCAGATGATTTACGAGCAGGCAGGTGGCGCCCCCTTCGATAGCAGCCTTGGCATTATCAAGCATTTTGCTGGGTGAATCGGTAACGTTCACTACATACATGGTACGCTCACCGGTTTCTTCAAAAGCCCTTTTCTCAGCCGCCATACACGCTTTGACACGGTCCTTGATCAACGAATAGGGAGCGTTGGCGATCAACTCGTCATCCTTGATGATGTCAATCCCTCCAACCGCGACCTCGTAGAAGAGATCCGCCGTCTTTTCCGGGGATAGCCCTAAACAGGGCTTGATCATGTTGTTGGTCAAGGGTCGGCCATGAACGTTCAGGAGTTTTCGGACGCCTTCCGGTCCGAACTTAGGTCCTGGAAATTGGTCTACCCAGCTTTTGGGAAATTCCAGGTCCATCAATTTGAGATTTCCCATCATGGAAATATTGCCGAGGACTGAAGTGAGCATCATGGGAATCTGATGAGTATAATTGATAATCGGGTAGGCTACTTCCATGAAGAAATAGCGCATACCGTCGGACTTTGTGAAAGTGTAGTCCGGGATCTCGAAGGCAGACACAACCTTTGCCCCATGACGTTCTACGAGTTCATCCGTTTCCCCGGGAACCTTTTCCCACGTTCCCGTGGTTTGCTCTACGCCGATCTCAGCTGCAAGCATCATATAATCACCGGTTTCCGAACCCACAATGTATTTGGCAAAAATAAAATCATCCCGGTTCAGGTTCTCAGAGATGGAATAAAGCTGTCTTCTGTATGCTGTCATTTTATGACTCCTTATTTAGTTTTGTTATTGTTATAGTTTTGTTATTGTTATAATTTTTTTATTGATGATCTTTTTTGGGATCATTGATTTTTCTTTAGCTTTTAAAACGCGACCTCCTTTCTTGTCTCTTCTTAATTTTTGATGATTATGGAATATGTCCATTGTATTCTTCTGCTGCCGGATACATGTGTCGTACTATTATCCGGCATTTATGAAACTATTTTTTGAACCGGTTCATGGCCAAGGCTGCCACCAGCACCAGTCCCAGTATGACCTGTTGCCAGTAAGAAGAAATGCCCAGCAGGGTCATGCCATTGGATAGAACCGCTACTACCAAAGCGCCTACAAGGGTTCCAGGAATGGTTCCGATGCCTCCGCTAAAATGGGTCCCGCCCAGGACGACCGCTGTAATGGCGTCCATTTCTTTCATGAACCCCAGGGTGGGGGTGCCTATCCCGAGTCGGGAAGCAGTGATGATCCCGGCGAGAGCCGAACAGACACCGATCAGAATAAAAATCCAGGTTTTCACCCTGGCAGGAGAAATACCGGCCAGCCGGGAGGATTCAGCGTTACTGCCCACGGCGCGTGTATAAAGACCAAAAACGGTATTTTTAAAAAGAAAGGTCATGAGGATAAAGACGACAAACAGTATAATGACCGGCACCGGGATCCCGACCACCTTGTATTGGCCAAACCAGAAATAAGAGGGCTGTATGCCTTGAGAAATGGTCGTTCCGCCCATGAGCAAAAGCGAGGCACCCCTGAAAATCGACATTGCGGCAAGGGTGACGATGAAGGAAGGGATCTTGAAATAAGTCACGGCCACGCCAATGATGAGCCCGATTACGGCACCCAGGAGGAGTGTGATCAAAAATCCTAGGATGACCGGGACTCCCATAACGGAGAGGCCCATAAAAATCATGCCTGAAAAGCACAGGACCGATCCCACGGAGAGGTCGATTTCTCCAGCTGTGATCACAAATGTCATGCCGAATCCGATGATGGCGATGACCGATATCTGTGTCAGTATATTTCGGCAATTGTAAATACTGCAGAACCGTGGACTTACTATAGAAAAAAATATAAATAGGACAATGAGCGCAAAAAAGGCGGGATTGTCCATGACTAATTTCTTTAATTTGTTAACAATCGACCTCTCCTTTGTCTTGGAGATGTCGGCATATGCAATCTGGTTGTCTGTCATGTTTTTTGTTCCCATAATTTTAAAGATTCCTTTATAGGATTTTCCTGAAATCAACTATCCTAAGATCGATGATCTTCAGGCCGCCTAAATCATTGTATTCAAGATAATCGACTCTGTGGCTTTTTCCCGCGGGATGATCCCGGCCAGTTCGCCGTTTTTCATGACCAACACCCTGCTGCTCACGGAGATGATTTCGGGCACCTCGCCAGAAATCATGATAATCGCCCGGTTTGGAGCAGCATTGACAAAATCAATCATCAATGCGTATATTTCTTCTTTGATCATCACATCAATTCCCTGGGTGGGCTCGTTGAGGATCAGGATGTTACAATTGGTGTTGAGCAACCTGGCAAAGAGTGCTTTTTGCTGATTGCCACCGCTCAGGTCTGTGATCGGTTGATTGTAGCCATTGGTTTTGATTTTGAAAGCATGGATGTATCTGTTTCCGATATCCATCTGCCTCTTCCTGCTGGTTATCCCTTTTCGGGATACTTTGGAGAGGTTTTCGATGATAATGTTCTCCCCCACGGACATGGTTTCAAAGATCCCCTCGCCGATGCGATCCGGGGGCAGATAAACCACATCGTTTCGAATGGCCTGGGCCGGGGAATGGAATTGTTTTTTTTCCCCGTGGAGAAAAATTTCACCGGAATCCAAGGAGGTAGACCCAAAAAGAGCCTCGGCCAGCTCGCTCTTGCCTGAGCCCATCAGACCGGCAACGCCCAGAATATCCTTTTCACAGAGGTCAAAGGATATCCCGGAAAAAGCCCCTTCCTTAGATAGGTTGGAAACCCTCAAAAGCACTTTTTTGGAAGAATCCGCCACTGCCACATTCTTTGTTTCGATAGCGATGATCCTTTCGTGTTCCTCCACGGCCCTTTTCCCCAGCATCAACGCCGTGAGATCGCGCATGGTAACCTCTGATGTGTTTCTCACACCCTGAAGTTTGCCGTCCCTAATAACTGCTATCCTGTCTGTAATTTCAAAGACCTCATCAAGGTGATGAGATACAAATATAAAGGAGATGCCCAGTTTTTTGAATCGTCTGATTATGCTGAAAAGCTTCTCCGTCTCCCCTCTTGAAAGCGATGAGGTGGGCTCATCCAGGGCAATGACCTTTGCGTTCAGGGACGAAGCCCGAATGATGGCAACCATCTGTCGTATGTCAATTTTGAGAGAATAGATCCTTGCATCAAGGTCTATGTCGATGCCGATGGAATCCATCAATTCCCGGATCTTTTTTTTCTGTTTTTCGTGATGAATCATCTTGATCCATTTGCCACCTTTTACAATCTCTCTTCCAAGGAAAATGTATTCCTCCACTGTAAGATGGGGGGGCAGGTTAAGGGATTGGTAAACCATACTGATCCCCATTTGGCGGATTTCGTTCGGATCTCCCTTGAGTCGGTTTCCGTTGAGAAGAATACTTCCTTTTGTGGCTTCAATGGCGCCGGTGAGAATTTTGAGAAGGGTACTCTTTCCGGCTCCATTTTTTCCTACCAGGCCCATTACTTCCCCCCGCTTAACTGACATGGAACAGTCTTTAAGGGCAATTGTACCCGGGTATATCTTGGTCACATCGTTGAATTCCAGAATGGGTCTTTCATTTTCAGTCATTGTTCATTACCTCTGGTATTGTTTGATCCCCTGAAGGGTGCTGCACACCGCCGAAGGCAAAAGTGCAGCACTCAACACCTGAAACTGTCTAACTAAGGCACAACAGTCTTTTCAGTTAATGGGTACTGCACATTCACAGCACGCGAGATGGCGCTTCCAGCTTTCACAAACTCCTTCGGATCCTGTTCAAAGGGTTGAAAAGGAAGATGAATGGCGTGACAGGCTACCTTTATGTAGTTCTTGACCGGCTTGCCCGCGATGACTTCCACGAGAGTCAGCCCAGCCACATATCCAGTCACCTGGGGATACTGGGCGCCGGTAACCTTGAAAGCAGTATTTTGGTTGATGGCATTAACCGCCGGGACCTGTCCATCCACACCAGCCACGATCACGTCCTTTCTTCCTGTTTCCTCGATGGCCTTCAGAGTTCCGAGGGCGGCCAGATCGTTGCATCCGTAGAAAATGGCGTCCACTTCAGGATAGGCCACTAGAAAATTGGATCCCATCTCGTAGCCGGCCTCCTCATTGTGATATTTGATTTCGGTTTTTTTGAGGATTTTGATCAACCCTTTGGGCCCCTTTGAGATGGCGTTTTCAAACCCATCCTGCCTGTCTCGACAGGCATTGAGCTGGCTGTAAAGACCGGCTACAACATTAAAGGGCCCTTTATCTGCGCCTTTTTCGGCAATTTTTTGAAAATACTTGACAAAATACTCTCCCACAACGTATCCGGCTGAATAGTTGTCCGATTCGACCTGGGAGGCATAAGGGGCATTATAGACTGCGCTGTCAGCGCATACCAGCGGTATCCCAGCATCATCTGCCCTGCGAACTGCAGAACTTAAAGCATAGCTGTCAATAGGGGTCAACAGTATACCCTTTACCCCCATGGCAATGAAATTGTCCACGTCGTTGGCCTGCTTATCCACCTTGGCCTGGGCATCGGCCACAATCACTTTGAATCCAGCATCTTCAAAAGCTTTTTTGGCATTGGCAGTAAGCGTCTGATAATAAGGATTGTCTTCAGAACTTGAGGCAATGCCGATTGTCCCATTGTCACCGGCCATCACTGGGGACACCAGCATCAGCCCAAAAAAAAGAATCATTAACCCTGCACAACTAATCTTGTTTCTTAACATTTTTACCTTCCTTTTTATAGTGTTGTGAAATTTTCCTTTGCCTCAATGGTTGAAAAAATAGATTACGTTGTTCTGCTTTCTGTTTTCTTCAACCTTACAGACAAAGGCCCGTATAATTTGTTATCCACCAGACCCAGCCTATATTTCACTGCCGATGAAAGTTCCCTACAGAGAGCTGCAGGGAACTTGTTAATACTGTTTGGAAATCGCTTCATCATATACAGCACGATGGTAAGCTTCAGCCCTATCACTGTTCCGAACGGCTAACATATTGTAAAGGATGTCAACGACGATCATGTGTTCAAACCTTGAAGACAGCAAGTCGTCATGAAACCGTTCATCCCAGGAACTCACCACTATGCAGATATCCACGATTTTTGCGAAATAGGATCGAGGGCTATTGGTTATACCGATGGTGGTGGCGCCTTTGTTCTTTGCGGCCTTGACTGTTTCGATAATGTCACGGCTGTCCCCGGAGCGGGAAAAACTTAACACCACATCGTTTTGGGTCAGCAACGCTGCTCTCATGCCTTGAAGAATCCCGTCCTTACACGCTTGTGCATCTATTCCGAAAAAGCTCAGCTTGTCCGCGGCTATATCTGCCAGGCTTCGCGACACGGATATGGCAACCACCAGGACCTTTCGGGCGTTTAAAATAGCATTGTAAGCCTTTTCCAATTCATCATAATCCAGGGTCTGCAGTGTCTCCTCAAGTGACCGGGAGGTGATTTTGACAACCTTTTCCGCGATGCTCCTGGCATCGTCGCTCTCGTATACGGGATCATGCTTTTTTTGAGGCGCAATCGCCATGTCATGCGTTAGTGCGGTCTTGAATTGTCGAAATCCACCAAAATCAAGATTCCGGCAGAGCCTGAATACTGTGGATTCGCTCACACCACTTTGTTCTGCCACTTCGGAAATGCTCATTCCTATTACCAGATGCGGATTTTTCAGGATGAACTGTGCGACTCTTTCGGCCGCCTCGTTCATGTTGCGCAGCAGTGAATCCATTTTGATAAGACATTGTGGTCTGACGCCCATTACTTTTTCTTGACTCACAGTGATTCTCCCACTTGGGTTCAATTTTTTAAAAAAGTTGTATAATTATTAATGAAAAAAATTTCCACTGTCAAGTATTTTTTGAAAAAAATTTTCATCAAATATAATCTTCAAGTTTCCCCATCAAAAGTGAGCTCCCTTAAACCTTACATTTCGCTTTCTCTGAACACATCTATTTAAATATTCAGGTGACACTTTTTTAAAAACAAATCATGCCGATTTAAATAGTCTCCATTTATACTAAGGATTTTCAGCAACACTGGAGCAGGTACGCCGTTATATTATCCCCCATAAAAAACCTCCCAAATAAAAAAAGCAAACGCAAGGAAGGTGGACAAAAAGGTGACAAAAATCATTAACACAAATTAATGGAACCGATTTCCAGAAATAAACTGTTCCAGAAACATTTAGTTGCGAGTGCTCATCCTTTGATCCGAAAAATATAAAACTATTTTTGGAAACGAGGATTTAATTGTTTCTGTAAAAAGTTTACTACACCTTTTGATTGATGAAATAGTCCGTTAACAGCAGGATCGGTTTATCAAAAATGATTTTAAGATCTATGGGTTGATTTCATCCACAAATCATAATTTATAAGAAACAATCTGGAAATATCGATTTGATTAAGATTATCTGGAAATATAATTGAATTTTAACACTGACCATTTACAGCTTGCCGATAGCCCTACGTGTCAGGATAGTTGTCACCTCAATTAAACAAAAAAGTTTACAATTTGATAGGGCGATAGAGAGGTCACATGATCACAGAATATTCACCGGAGTTTAAAGAATCAATGCTGCAAAAAATCTTTTTCAATCCAGGTCGAACTGTAGTAAGCTTTGCCAGAGAAGCAAGCATCCCGGGCTCGACAGTAGCAACCTGGGTTAGAAATCACAAAAAGAAAAATGGGGAAATAATGGGTCAAAAGAAACGGGAAAAGCTATGGTCAGCGGAAAAGAGATTTGAAACAGTATTGCTAACTGTCAGCGCCAATGAGTGAAGCTGAGAAGAGTGAATTTTGCAGAAAACATGGCATATACCCGGCACAACTTAAGTAGTGGAAAGAAGACTGCATAGCTGGTTGCAGGAATGCTCCAGATAAAAAATATATCAAAGACGCAAAGGAAAAAGAGCAACAATATAAGAAAAAAACAAGAGCTCTTGATGAAACGCCCTGTGCGGGCCCGCATGCGCGGTGTTGTGGGGGCTGGGGGATTAAAACCCCCGGCTACCCGATTAAAGCATTTATGACTATTTGTGCAATCCTAATTTCATTTTCTTTGGCATGGTCTCCTGTACTCCCCTCATATGGAGATTCCTTCTTTTGCTTAAATACATTTTGGAGAACACTTGCAGATTTTTTACCAAACTGCCGTGCTTTTAAAAAAAGAGATGCCGTTTCCATATCCCTGCAGTATGGAGCATATTTATTATACATTTCAAGCCGACTCTGAATTCTGGAGAAGTTTTCCATTTTATCTGGGTATAGATATGCGTGATAGTCATCAACATTGAAACAGACTCGCTCAGAATATAAAAAATCACTTCTATTACAGCTTTCTATAATGCGATAATTTAACTCATCATCTGGAAACAGGGACGTATCCACATCCTTTTCATCATATCCATGATCCCAAGATATACCTCTTAAACCTTTAGATTCAGAAACTAACACCAACGAGCTCATATCTTTTTCTTTTACCCAAACATCATTGCTTCCAAAACGAATTACCTCCTCTGCCCCAGCAGCAAAAATTTCATGAAATGCGTGCGCTGAACCACTTGCACCCATTGGAACATAGGCAAAGAAAAATTCTTCATTTGCATGACCGTTCTTAATATTTCCAGTAATTATTCCAACTCCCCACGACTGTATTTCGACAGTTGGATTGTCTAATAGACTATTAGATAATCTAAGCGATCGTTCTGGATTTGAACTAACAATACCTTTTTTTGGTAGAGCCTCTTTAAAAATAACATTCTGATCAATTGTAAATGAACATTTATACATTTTATTCTCTAACATTTTCTGATAAACGACTGTTTGATTTTTATATAATCCTATACCAACTGAATGTGAAAAATTTGGATTTTTCACAAGTAATTATACATATCTGTTTATCTTATAAATTTGAATGATATCCGACCAGATTAATAAAAAATCTGGTTCAAGAATTCCCTATCAATATTTTTAATGCCTGTAAAGGTATTTCAATAAATCAACTTTGGTCAAAATCTAATTTAATCAGGAAGGATATGCTGGAATATTCTTAATTGGAGAAAAAAACCTTCATCAGTATCTTGGTTTGGCAATGTTTTTGCTTCATCAAATTTAATGGGTATCTTTTAAATTTCGATCAGCTAAAAAGTTATGACTTCTTGCAACAATTCATAACTTTTTAAATATTCAACCATTCAAATAGTATCCTTAAGTTTCATTTATCAAACGCACCTGATAGTCGGAAAGATCTCTGTGTGAAACCTATATCATGGACACAAATTAAGAATTAATTTAATCAAGGTGAAATTATTTTAGGAAAAGGCGACAACTTGCTTGACATCCACCTATGTTGCTCTATCAAGGGCATAATGCTTGGCCATTATGGTTGCAAACCCTCAATTGCTTAATGTGGAGTGTAATACAGTGGAACAAATGGGTTTAGTAAACACATTATGCAGAACATATTACGTCGGAACACCCCACGGGGAGGAGACCCGCTGTTTATCTTAATGATATCTTTTCAAAAATTTATGTTGAAGATTCAAATTTGGAATAAATAGCTTGGATTAAAATAAGGGCGGATTAAAATATCCATGAATCAAATTGGGAAAATGGAGGCTCAACTCCTTAATTATGGTTCCCATCCCTAAAGGCCTGCCATAATCTTCTATTTTTGACATAAGAGCGCAATATTTTTTAAGATCAAAATTTAAGTTGCGCCATTGGATCATATCAATTTGATTTGTTGCAATAAATTCTTTTAACGCTGTAAATTCTTTTTGGGAATCTGTAAATCCAGGACAATTAAGGTAATTGATGGAGACAAATTTACCCTGAAGTTTTGCCGCCTGAATACTTTTAAGGACATCTGAAAATTTATAGGATCTGGGTCGAAAATAGGCATTATAGCAATTCTCTCTTACAGAATTTAAACTGACCCGCATGGAATCAAGCCCGGCACTGCAGAGCTGTTCAACATACTCAGGAAGGCTGGCATTTGTGTTCAGGTTGATGGTGCCTTTGTCTGTTTTTGCCCGGATAAGTCTTATGGCAGGCTCCAGGGCCTTAAAAGCTGTTAAGGGCTCACCTTCACACCCCTGGCCAAAACTGACCACGGCCTTTTTAACATGAAAAATATGCTCAAGGGATACCTGGGCAATCTCTTCAGAGCTAGGTGTAAAACTGATTCTTTCCTGGCAGGCACACAGATTGTTTTGAGTTTGAAGGGAGATACACCCAAGACAATTGGCATTGCATATCATTGATGTGGGAAGCGGGGCTTCATACCGTTTAAGAAAAAAATTTTTTCCGGCAGGACAGCCATATTGTAAAGCACAGGTTTCAAGATGTCGGATCAGGCTATTATCTGGATATTTTTTTTGCATCTGCTTGACACCCTTGATAATACTTTTATGGGGCATCTGCCTTAGATCCTGGCGGGGTTCTTTGTCCACAAGAATGGCTGCTGACTTGAAATTATTTTTTCCAAATCCTACTGCACCATAGGAGAACAATGGCAGATAATCTTTGATGCCCTCATCATCATAGGCACAAAAATGTCGGTTCACATATCCTGGTGAATTAAACACTGCAACTGGAAATATCTTTTCATCCAGATTAAATGGATTCTGTTCAAGGATTTCAAACTTGTCTTTTGCAATATTATAGACAATGGGCCTTCTTTGGGGCAGCATCATCAGTTCACTGCCATGGGGCATGGGCACGGTCTTGTCCTTTTTCAACACAAAAGGTGTGTTACCAGACATGCCCACGGCACCATAGCCTTCCAAATCGAAAATGTTTCCATTTTCTTCAGCAACAACAGCAGTTAGAATATTTTTATTGATGTATCCGATATTTTACTCCAAGCATAATAAATATTTCAGCATAACTTTGGTCAGATATACCAGAACAATGGGTGATTGCCAATATTCTTATTAAATGAGAAAGTCCAGATCTGGAATTGGTATCAATTTCTTGTTCGGCCCCAGGCAGACAAGTTCCAGAGTACAGGTAACAGCCGGTTTTGTTGCTTCCGGCCTCCAGGCTTCCTGGAAAAAAACGACCCTGTAATCACCTTGTTTTTCCCATGTTGTTTTGATGTTAAGAAGATCTCCGAAAACTGCTCCATCGTGAAAGCCTAAGCTTACTTTATATACGGCAAAACCGATTCCCTGCTCATGCCACATGTCGGAAAGTTTGTTGATTCCAATAATATCTTCTCTTGCCCGTTCAAAGAATTTTAAATAGTTTGCATGGTAGACAACCCCTGAGTGGTCTGTGTCTTCATAATAAACTTGTGCTGAAAAAAGATGTGTTTGCCTGTTTTTATCATTCATATATCGTGTCCTGTAAAATCAGTCATTTGCTATACCTTTATACAGTTGACAGCAAATCATTTCAAGAATTTATAAAAACTATACCTATCGTGTCCGATAAAACCGAATGCTGATTTCTTCAACAATGACAAGACCCTCTGTAATGGTTCGATCAATGATTGGCATAAAGTCATCTATTTTTTTTAAGGTATCGATAATTTCAATGACCATGGGCATATCTTCTGAAAGCCTTAGAATCTTTGTAGTATGAATCCTTGAATGCGCTCCGAAACCTAAAATGCCTTTTGTAACAGTTGCTCCTCCCAAAAATCCGATAAGAATCAAAGCACGAATTTCAGGGGCGAATATTTGCCTTGTTTCAGATAAGCCGCCCAACAGGCCGATTAAAAGACAGCCGATTACATTGACTGTAATTGTTCCATAGGGGAAAAAAGGATCATTAAACAGCCTGTGAGATAAATCACTGATAATATACCGGCAGATAGATCCTGCAAAGCCGCCTATTCCAACCATTAATATTTTAATCATATCCATCTCCCTAAAAATTCATCGTTTCAACGGTATAATAAAAACAGATTTAAAAATCAATTGACTTTATCCAGAACCCATTGTTTATTTGAATTTTAAATTGGTAAGTCTTGTTAAAGATTGAAAACATGCGATTCATATTTTTAAGGTTTAGCTGACGATAGAAAGGGGGAAAATGGACAGACGTAAATTTTTAAAACAGGTTTCTTTGTGGTCTGGTGGCTTCATTATAACGCCTCCTGTGTTTAATCTTACCCCAAAATTGTTTGCCTCTCCTCTGATAAAACCAGATATTATTGTGGCAAAAGGGGATGATTATCCCCATATGGTACGACAAGTTGTTCAGTCCCTGGGCGGGATACAGGCCTTTGTCAAAAAAGGGGATAAAGTGGTGATTAAACCCAATATCGGGTGGGACAGAAATGTTGAGCAGGGTGCAAATACTCATCCCATGGTTGTAAAAGAACTTGCAATGCTTTGTCTTGAAGCCGGGGCATCAAAGGTGTTTGTTTTTGACAGAACATGTAATGAAGAGCGAAGGTGTTACAATAACAGCGGCATTAAGTCAGCAGTAAAAGAGATCCAGGATAAACGACTCCGGCTTGAGTATATTGATGACAGAAAATTTGTATCTGTAAATATCAAAAATGGGAAAGCATTAAAGGAATGGTCTTTTTATAAAGATGCCCTTGAAGCAGATTGCTATATCAATGTGCCAGTTGCCAAACACCACAGCCTGTCCGGTTTGAGCATCGGGCTTAAAAATGTCATGGGCGTTATCGGTGGCCGGCGGGGCAAAATTCATTATAAAATTGGAGCAAAGCTTGCAGATTTGAACATGGTCATCAAACCTGAGCTCACCATTGTGGATGCCACCCGGGTGATCGTTAGGAACGGTCCCCAGGGTGGGGATTTAAACGATGTAAAAAAACTGGATATCATTGTCGGGTCTGTGGATCCTGTAGCAGCAGATGCTTATGCCACAACCCTTTTTGGATTAAAACCCAATCAGATTGAATCAACGGTTGAAGCCTATAAAAGAGGATTGGGACAGATGGATCTTACTAAATGCAATATCCGCTATCTAAAAGCCTGATCTTTATGAAGATAAAACCTTATTTAAAACAGGTACGGCGATTATCCCAGCTTATCTGCCTTATTATATTTTTATTTTTATTCAGGCAGACGGAGTATACGGGCAGTGATACCATCCCCTATGCCGTGAATATTTTATTCAGGCTTGATCCTCTGGTACTGGCCACAATAACATTGGCACAAAAAACTTTTGTCACACTGCTCTGGCCGTCTTTCATCATTATAGGCCTGACCCTTTTGTTTGGCAGGTGTTTTTGTTCCTGGGTCTGTCCCTTGGGAACATTGATCGACGGTTCCGGCCATTTTATCAAACCCGGGAAAGCCTTTGTTCGTCTGCCATATTTAAAATATGTCATTCTGATTATCGTGTTGATTTCTTCTGTTTTTGGGGTACAGGTCCTGGGATTTGTAGATCCTTTTTCACTCCTTGTCCGGGGAATGGTGTTCAGTATTGACCCCATAATAAATTATCTTGTTTCTTTAGTTTTTGATTCAGTCTATACCATGGGGCCTGCTGTACTTTCAGATTACACCGAGCCTTTATATGAAGGACTTAAGACCTTTGTCCTTCCTTTTAAGCAAAGTTTTTTTTATCTGTCGTTTTTATCATTTTTTTTACTGATTTTTATTTTCATAATGGAGGTTTTTGGCAAACGGTTCTGGTGCCGGAACCTTTGTCCTTTGGGCGGACTTCTGGCACTGATTTCAAGGATATCTATTTTTAAAAGGATTCCTGTGAAAGCCTGCAAAAATTGTAATCTGTGTGAAACCAAATGCAGAATGGATGCCTTTGATAAAGACCATAGATTCCTGTTTGAAGAATGTAACCTCTGCATGGACTGCCTTGAGTTTTGTCCTGACCAGATCACTGATTTTAAATTTTCCATTCCAAAAAACCATGGGCAAATGAATATTAATAGAAGGCAGATGATGGCAGCCAGCCTTACTGGGTTGGCTCTGCCGGTTTTAAGCCGGACCAGTGCGATGTCTAAAATGCCGTATGATGATTTGATCCGGCCGCCCGGGGCCCTTCCTGAAATAGATTTTCTGGCATCCTGCGTGCGGTGTGGAGAATGTATGAAAGTCTGTATTAATAATGCACTTCAGCCCTTATTTCTGGAAAAGAGTCTGGAAGGCATGTTTACGCCAAAACTTGTTCCAAGGCTGGGGTATTGTGAATTCAATTGCACCCTGTGTACCCAGGTTTGTCCCACTGGTGCTTTGGGCCGGTTGAATGTAAAACAAAAGCATGCCTTTGTTATTGGCAAGGCATATTTTGATACAGACAAGTGTCTGGTGTATGCCCAGAAAAAATCCTGTATCGTTTGTGAAGAACATTGCCCAACCCATGATAAAGCCATCAAGTTTAATGAAATCAAAACCCGGGATTTTCAGGGCAATTTCATTGTCCTTAAGCAACCCTATGTAAAGGAAGAACTCTGCATAGGATGCGGGATCTGCGAGCATATTTGTCCGGTCCAGGGCCGTTCTGCCATCCGGGTGGTGGGTAAAGGCAATAAAGTGGGCTCCAAGTCAGGGTATGAATAATTATGGGGTTGTAAAACAAAAAACCAATATTATTTTAAGGGTCATAAAAGTACAAACCAGTGGTAAGGATTGCCTGATCGAAAACCCCATGTTTGGGCGAAAAGTTGCCCATATACAAGGCGCAAAAAATTTTGAAACCGGAGTGTACTACTGTACATGAGGATTTCAGGATTTTGCAGCAACGCAGTAGATGGGTGAGTTTTCGTTCAAACACTAAATAAAAATAAACATCAGGGAGAAAAGAGTGAAAGCATTGATCATTGCCGCCCATGGCAGCAGGAAAAACCAATCCAATATGGAAGTTGCATCACTTGTTGAAAGAGTATCAAAAAAAGTAAAGGGATCATTTGAAACGGTTGAGCTGGCCTTTTTGCAGATGGCCGAGCCTCTCCTTGAAAATAAAATTAATGAGCTGGTGCAAAAAGGTGCAACAAAAATTGTCATTTTTCCATTTTTCATCGCCAGTGGCAGCCATGTCCTTTTTGATATCCCTGAACTGATAAAACAGGCACAATTAACCCATAACCATGTTGAATTCAAGTTGACCCGGCATCTTGGAAAAATTGAAGCAATTGAAGATGTTATTATCCATGAGGTGATAAAATGAATTTTCTTAAGCGATTGAGCAATATATGAAAAAAATTATTATTCTAAAAACAGGTGACACTTTTCCGGCAATGGCAAAATCTTTGGGAGATTTTGAGGACTGGATTTTCAAAGGCTTAGGTGTTGAGAAAGACAATATCAGAGTTGTGGATATCCCAAAAGGAGAATCCTTGCCCCGTATTGAAATGTGTAAGGCCGTGGTGATTTCCGGCTCCCATGCTTCTGTGACCCAGAACCTTTCCTGGAGTGTTGCAATTGAAAAATGGATTCCAAAGCTTATCCAGTCTAAAATACCCATTTTAGGCATATGTTATGGCCATCAACTGCTTGCCAAAGCCATGGGCGGGATCGTGGATTTTCATGCCAAAGGCATTGAAATAGGAACTGCGGCAATTGAAATTGTGGAAGATGGCAATCAAGATACCCTTTTCAAGGGATTGCCAAAAACCTTTAAAGCCCATGTCTCTCACTCTCAAACGGTAACCCGGTTACCGGATCATGCCGTATTGATGGCAAAAAATTCCTTTGAACCCAATCATGCTTTCAGGATCGGACAATCAGCCTGGGGAGTCCAGTTTCACCCTGAGTTTGATGACGGGATAATGGCAGCCTATGCAGAAAATATGGAAACCACGATAAAAGAATCAGGGCTTATTTTATCTGAAATTCTGGATAAAATAGAACCCACTCCAGTTTCGCTTAAGATTTTGGAACGATTTGGAAACCTGGTGGAATAATTTTTTTTCTACCGGTTCAGGGTCCAGTCATAATCCAGATAAATGATTTTAATATTTTTTTCAAAGGAATCTAGTTTTTCTTTTAACTCTTCAAAGGCATAGCGCTTAATAAACAAAAGAGGATTGTCAGAAAAATCTTTTTCAAACCATTTGAAAATTTTGCTGATAAAAAGGGTATCTTCTTTGATAAAGGTATTTTTTTTATCATTGATAAATTTTTCTGCCTGATCATTTAGCTGATTTTCCAGAGTTTCACCTTTATAGGGCTCATTTCGAAGCTGTGGACAGCTTTTAGATGCACAGTTTATGGCAAAATGCACCCGGGGATCTTTGAACATTGGTCGAAGGATATTATGCTCAATGTGATCAAGATTTACAGTTTTTCCCTGCAGCAAAATGAATTTTTTATTCCAGGGATTGGAAAAAAAGCTGCCTGTTTCTTTAATGGAATTAATCCCTGGATATTTTGTTAATACAAGTTTTATGGTGAAGGCATTATAAACGTTGATATAAAAAGCAAATTGGCTTTTTTTTGAAAGCAATCTTACATTGGTGCGACTTAATATGGACAGATACTCATCCAGTAATTTTTCATCTTTTTTAAACCCGTCATAGTTAACCCGGTTATTTGTGACATGTTTTTTTAAAAGAGAGGCATAAATATGATTGTCAATATCAGCCTTTGCCATGGCGTGGCTTGCAAAAAATAAAAATAGAATAAATAAACCCGTAATATATTTATACCTCTTTTTCATACCTATCCCTCTTGTTTCAGTAGCTTCTCAACTTTTGGCCTTAAGTCCCTGCAGACGGGGTCAGGCTTGTTTTATTGTGTTTTTATCAATAAATCTACAAAAAAAATGCAATAATGCAAGCCTGACCCCACTCAATGACCCCACTCAAATCTGGCAATGCCGAAAGTTGAGTTAGTTTGTGAAACCAAGGCTCAGATCATTCCGATCCCTGCAAAAATATCGAGCCCACCGTGAAAAATGGGTTTTAGTTCAAGCCGTAATTCAAGATACGATTTCCACTCCCTTGATGGAAGGATAATTCCTGCGCGCCACCCTTTAAAATCCGTTGACAGCTTTTTGCCTATTTCCCGGTAAAATGATTTTGCATCTTTTTTTTCACCAAGCCTTTTACCATATGGCGGGTTTAACATTACCACCCCTTTTTCCCCATGGGATATCCTGGAAGGATAGATGGAAAAAAAGTCTTTTTGACATACGTCTATGATACGATTAAAGTTTGGTTTTGAGATATTTTGTTCCAAACTGGTTAAGGCCATATCATCAATATCCGACGCAAAGATCTGTTTTTCTGCAAAGCTGATAATTTTTTTTTGATCCTGTTTTTTCATATAAGCATAGGCTTTTGGGCTGAAACCCGGCCAGCTTTCAAATGCAAAGGACCTGAAAAATCCAGGTGGCAGGTTGGTTTTCATCATGGCGGCCTCAAGGGAAAAAGTGCCTGACCCGCACATGGGATCAATTAATATGTCTTCTTTTGAAAACCCGGCCCAGAAAAGCATGGCAAAAGCCAGGTTCTCTCTTAATGGCGCAGTGTGTACCTTTTGTTTAATGCCTCTTTTAAATAAAAGATCTCCTGTGCTGTCCAGGGAAATGCTAAAATCATCGTGATCAGCCCTGATATAAATCGTCTGGTTTGATTTATTTTCAACAGACGAGGTAAAAGAATCCTCCAAATTTAATTGATTTAGAATAATTTTTTCGCACCGTTGTGCAATGGCATCGGAGTGGTAGAGCCTTGATTTTTTTGTTGTAACATTAAACTTGAGAGAACAATTTTGTGGCAGATAGAGTATCCAGTCAATAGTGTTTATTTTTTTTTCAAGTTTTTCAAAAGAGTCTGCTTTAAACTGGCTGATTCGCATTAAAATTCTTGAAGGGCTCCCTAAATGAAGATTGAACAATAAACATGTTTCAAGTTTGCTTTTAAATTCAATACCACCAGGAGTGATCTTTAAGTTATCTTCAGGCAATCCCAAGGCAAGCATTTCATTTTGACAGACTTTTTTTAATCCAGGTGAACAAACAGCAAAAAATTGATGCTCCCTTCCGATAATTCTTCTTTTTATTCTTTTTTCAAATGAAGATGTTTTCATTGCTATAATCTTTCCTTGGCACAATGGATCAGTTTTTTTGTAGTTTCCCAGGAGATGCATTCATCTGTTATGGAAACTCCGTATTTGAGGGTTTTGAAGTCGCCATTGCAGTTTTGCCTGCCTTCAAACAAATTGCTTTCAAGCATGAGTCCTATAATGCTGGGATTGCCTTGGATTCGCTGGTCCAGCACACTTTTAAATA